>Ga0074044_10000691_pt1 | contig 31583 bp, 34 predicted proteins | sample BogForMeECP23OM1_FD_94443 | JGI IMG/M metagenome (GOLD analysis project Ga0074044, IMG submission 94443) | Bog forest soil microbial communities from Calvert Island, British Columbia, Canada - Bog Forest MetaG ECP23OM1 | ecosystem: Environmental > Terrestrial > Soil > Wetlands ...
CGTCCGCGAAACCGGTGATGTTGCTCAGACCCGGCACGACGTTGTTCCAACGTCAGCTTCAAGCAGATGAAAAGAAGAGCGACGACCGGCATGTTTTCCACTCGTCCTCGTCGTCGTCCTCGTTCTCGTACTCGATTACGAGAACGAGGACGAATCCGACCTCTATTGATTCAAGAATCTGCAACAGGGCATGGAGTAACTCCGTTTCAGTATAACCCGCCGCGAAAGATCTCAACAACCTTCACCCTGCCCCCCGCCCAGTAGCAGGTCGGCGGAAAATTAAACCTCCTTGCCGCCCGGTCGTAGATGAGTTTGACCGGATGTGCCGGCAGGTTCGGGTCGTAGGCCTCAAACTGGATTTCTCCCTCCGACTCGGAAAGTCCGAACAACACGAGGCCGTGGTTGATGGTGATGCGGGGGAACCGGAAGAGATGCACGGTGGGCACCGCGCCCTGGCGCACGCGTTGCGCCAGTTGCCCGGCCATCCGCTCCTGGTGCCACGCCGGAACCATAAAAACCATGCGCCAATGACTGCGCACAAAATAGGATTGCCACGGGCCGCCGCATTCCGCCTTGAGCAGGGATTCATGGGCCCGGCTGAAGGCGCGCAGACCGTCGTAGCCGGGGATCACGATCCGCTCCGATTCCGCGCCCGCCCGGCGGGGGTTGCGCGAAACGACCTGGCGGATGAGCTGGCGATAGGTTTCCGCGTCCGCCACCGGCCGGCCCGGGTCGAAACGGGCATGATAAAAAAACTGCCGCACCGACCTGACCATCACGAAGCACCGATGGGTATAAACGGGAGGCGGATCGCAGGGAGAAACATTCATCGCCCCCGTTGCCGGGTCGAAGCAGTATTGCCAGACCAGCTCGTTGGCAAAAGTAAAAGTGTCCCGCTCGAACTGGAACGAGCGGGCGCAGTGATCTGGCGGCGAACCCATTATACCGGGCCGGAAACTACTGAATGTTAGCCGTGCGATTGAAGAAATGGGCCAGGTCGCGGGCGAGGACACGGATATCATTACGCTGGATGTCCTCGCTGCTTATCGCTTCTCCGTACGCCCTGGATTCGAATGACTCGCCACTGCGCTTGATTTCATAGACGCAGACGAGCTTGTCCCCGTCGTAAATCTGGCCGCGCACCTTGATCACGGGCTGGCCGCCTGCGCCGAACGGGCCGCCAAAATGCCGCCCAACGCCGCTGCCCTTGGAAAATTCGATGATGGTGTTGTCCAGCCTGAGGGTCTTGGCTTTGGACTTCACGTCCTCGCTCTTGGTCGTCACCGTGGTAAACAGCTTGGTGTCACGGAAGCTGGTCACAAGCTCGTCCGGCAGTTCCTGCATGGCCATGGCGCGTATGTCAACCTCGTTGTCGCGTTCGACGCCGGCGAACACGATGGGCGTGAGGTAAAGCGTTTGGTAGCCCTTGAAGTTGAAGCCGTCCGCCAGCCAGACGCCCTGGATGTTCTGGTCCCTGTGCAATTTGACGCCTTCCGGCAACGGCGGCACTTTGTTCTTCTTCTCCTTTTGCTTCGGTTGCGTTTGGTTTGTTTGTGTCGTTTGCGCCATGGAGCTGGAGGCGAAGCCCATCAGCAGGCTCAAGCCGCCCACCAAGCCCAGTCGCACCGTGTTTTTTATCCATCCTTGAAACATGTGGTTTGTTTTCATATAGATCCTTTTCCGCTTTGTATAACTCTTCCCGGCGGGTGGCAAGCTTTTCTTAATAGGCACAATTTTATTCAACGGTTCTGGCAGAAACTCGCGATCCAAGTCATCCCCTCGTATTCCGCTCGAAAATTTCCACGCCACAACTTCCGAAGAAAAGCAGGATCCAACTTTGTGTCAATGCTCAGGACCCGTTTTCGTTTTCAAGTCACATCCGTCAACGCGGGGAGATGTTGCCAGGAAAGTATTCGGGTGGTTTTGCGTTGATGATCCTGGCGGCTAATTGTCAATTGAATTTACAATCAGCCATGGTGGCCGCATCTTGACACTGCCCAACTCTCCTCCTTCGGGGAGGAGAGGGAGAAAAATGGGGGCAGTGCGCGGATGCGCACATAATGACCGGTTGCGGGCATTTCTCTGAACCCATCACCCGAACCCCATTTTTTTCCAAACCGGCTTACGGTCGCGGCAGATATTCGATGCGATCCGCCCAATCCCAATCCTCCGCCTCACGCCACAGATCCACCAGCAGGCGCGCCTGCCTGCCATACGCGATGGCCGACACCGAACGGCGAAACAGAATGACGCCCGCATGCCCCAATCCCTCGCGTGTCAATTCGCCCGCGTGCATGGGAATACTCGCGCGATCAAAGCCGACAAGGATCATTTTTGACTCGCGCAAAGTCATCAGCAGGGCGGGGTCTTTCACCGACAGATACGCGCCGGCCTGCCAATCCGAGATGTGGACGAGGGGAAAGCCCGAATCAATTTGCCGGCACGCCGCCACCAAACGGTGCGACGTGTTCTCGTCGGCCAGCAGTCGCGGCTTCACCCGGCGGCCTCGGCTTCACGCTGTTGCACCATCTCCTTCGCAAACATTTTGGCATACGCCAGCGCACATCGCACCAGCGCCGGGGTCCAACGAAAGTGCTCCGCCGTCCTGGCGATGGTTTTGGCTTCGTGATACACGTCCACCACTTCCCACACCGCAACCCGATGTCCCTGCACATACGCTTCACGTCCGCCGGCCGAGTCGCGAAACCCGATGCCGGGAAACTCTTCTTCCAGCGCCTTTTCCTTCAGGTAAAGGCTGCTCAGGGTGGACACTTCCAGATGCCGCCGCTTCGCCTGGCGCGAGAGCAAAGCCGCATGGCCTGCTTCAATCCGGCACGATTGCACAATGGTTGGCATGGCCAGACTATCGTTTACAATGTAAACGCTGTCAAGACCCACTTTGTCCCAACGCGCAGCCCCGGGCGCAATTTGAGGGCGTGTTGCCCAAATCACTATTTTGCAATCTTGTTTGAAGGAATGGGCGGCGGGAATGTCTGAAAGACAACTAAGATGGGCATCCACCAATCCCAATCCGAACTGTTCAACTATTCGGTCAACCTCGACCAGCGCGTGCGCGCGGATCACCCGCTGCGCCGCGTGGCCCAAGCGGTAGATTTCAATTTTGTGCGCGACGAAGTCGCCCACTGTTATGGTGACAATGGCAATGAATCGGTTGATCCGGTCATCCTGCTCAAGCTGATGTTTCTGCTCTTCTTCGACAACGTTCCCAGCGAACGCGAGTTGCTGGCTGTCATTCGCGAAGGGCTCGATTACCTGTGGTTTCTGGGTTGCGGGCTGGAGGACGACATCCCCAACCACAGCGGGCTCTCCAAGGCGCGCAAGCGCTGGGGTCAGGAAGTCTTTGAACGGCTCTTCGGGCGCAGCGTCGAGCAATGCGTGGCCGCGGGGTGGGTGGGCGGGGACAAACTGCACGTGGATGCCAGCCTCGTGGCGGCCAACGCGGCCAAGGACTCTGTGATCAAAGGCTCACCCGAACTGATTGCCGCCTACAAGGCCGCCTACGCGGTGGCCGAAAGCAAACTGGACGAGCCGCCCCGCAGCCATCCGTCCCATGAAGCCGTCAACGACCGGATGGTCAGCACCCCCGATCCAGACGCCGGCCTGATGCGCAAAGGCGGCGGCCGCCGCCGCCCCGCCTATCACCATCACCGCGCCGTGGACGACGCGCCGGGCGTGATCACGGCGGTGGTCACCACCAGCGGGGCGGTGCCCGAGAACCAGAAGCTCATGGAACTGGTGGATCAACCCGAGCAAAACACCGGCCAACCGGTGCAGACGGCCGTGGGCGACCACAAGTAGGGCCCGGCCGACAACTTCGTGGCCTGCCATGAACACGGCATTGTCACGCACCTGGGAGACGCCAAGGCCAAACAAGCCACCGCCAGCGTGGGACGGCTCACCGAAAAGGACTTTGCCTATGACGCGGCCAGCGACACTTACACCTGCCCCACCGGACAGGAACTAAAGCGGCGGCGCTACGTGAAAAAACAACGCGCGTGGGAATACGGGACGGCGCTCGGCGGGTGCGGGAGTTGTCCGCTGCGGACGCGCTGCACGCGCTCGGCGGTGGGGCGGGTGGTAAGCCGGCACGAGCGACACGATCTCTTGGAGGAATGCCGACGAGCCGCGCACAGTGCGGCGGCGCGGGCGGATCGGCGACGACGCCAGTATTTGCTGGAAGGCAGCTTTGCGGATGCGGCGAACAACCACGGGTTCAAGCGAGCGCGGTGGCGACGGTTGTGGCGGCAACAAATCCAGGACCATCTGATCGCGACCCTCCAGAACGTGCGCATCCTGCTGGCGCGGACGGTGCGGCGACCGGCGATGAGCGCGGCGCTGGCGCTGGTGGACGCGTTTGGAACGCTCGTGCGCTCAATGGGTTCATTTTGGCCGCGAGTCGAAGGTGGCCCCTGGTGCCGGGAACCAATCCTGTTCTCGCACCTTGGTCCTGCGAACTTTCCAGCACGCAACTGACCTCCGCCTAATCTGTGTTGCGAAAGCCCTTTTGGGCAACACGCCCTGGACACCCGCGCCACAGCAAACGGAGCACGCGGCGGCCACGCGCGGTTTGCTCCCCAGTTTGAGCGGCGGCAGAAAACAGTTGAGCCGCGGGTTCAACGCTCCCTTGCCTGGCGCGTTGATCAAGGGCACGACCGGCGGGTTGTCGTAACGCTCATAACCAAACCACAGCCGCACCGGCGTGTAGTTCTTCTGTTCGATGTGGGCGTTGTCGTTCTTGCGATAGGGCCGCGAGCGGGTAAAGGATACGGGCTTGGGCCGCGCTTGCAGAGGCTGGACCAGAGGGGGGTTGATGAACTCGCCACCGTTGTCGCTGTCCAGCCCGCACAACGGAAAGGGCCGACGGTCTTCGACATCACGAATCTGCCATAAAGTCGCGGCTTCGCTGCGGTTGGGCAAGGCCCGCAGCTCACTCCAGGCGGGGTGAAGGTCCACGCCGTCGAACCTCCGGTTGTGGCGGTCATCGAGACTGCCGCCACACCGCGCGACGGGGTCCACTTCCAGAAAGCCCGGCGGTTTCTCCGTCCACTCGGTGCGCAGCGGAATCTGATGTCGCAACCAGGTGCCAGGCCGGATGGCCGCCTTGCGGTGGCAGCCGAAGAGTTCGTCCCGTTCGTTGATGATTTTGGTTTTGGGTTCCTTGCCCGCCCGAGCGTAACGATCCCGCTTGGCCGCCAGTACTTCCGGACGTGTGATTTGACTCATTTTCGTGGTTAATTTTTGGCCATTCGGCTAAATTCCCGCAAACATTTGCCATGGCCTCCGCCAACACCATTTTTCAAAAATCAAATCGCGGGATTGCCGCGCTCGCACTGGTTATTTTCGCGCTCGACCAATTCACCAAATGGCTGGTGTTGCATGCTCTCGACATGGGCGACGAAAAAACCATCATCGCCGGTTTCTTCAAACTGGTTCAATGGCGCAATACCGGCGCGGCGTGGAGCCAGTTCAGCGGCAACAATAACGCGCTCGCGTTTGTCGCGTTTATCGCGCTGCTTTTGCTCGCTGTGATGTGTTTTAGGCAGCATCACACACTGGCCAGCCAAATTGCGTTTGGATTGATTGTCGGCGGTATCGCTGGAAATCTGACTGATCGCTTGTTGCCCGGGCGCCACGCGGTCGTGGATTTTCTTTATTTTTACCTGCAACAACGCGGCGGCCGCGTCATTGATTTTCCCGCCTTCAACGTCGCCGACACCGCCATTTGCACCGGTGTGGGGTTGATTTTTCTCATCACCTGGAAAACCGGGCACACACCCAAACCGGCGGCCAATTAACACGCCATGTCCGTGCGCACGGAACAATTCACCGTTGAAAAATCGCTTCCGGCCGGGCGGCTGGACACTTTTTTGCGCGAAAAATTTCCCGCCGCTTCGCGCGGCGCGTTGCAACGGCTGATTGAACAGGGCCACATCCGCGTCAACGGTCACACGGTCAAACCCACGCACAGCCCGCGCGCCGGCGAACAAATTGAAGTCCATTGGCCGGAGGCAAGACCCGCCGAAGCGCAGCCGGAGAAAATCCCGCTCACCATTCTTTTTGAGGACCAATCGCTGCTCGTGCTGAACAAACCCGCCGGACTGGTCGTGCATCCCGCCGCCGGACACGAGGAACATACTCTCGTCAACGCCCTGCTCCACCACTGCCGGGGCTCGCTCAGCGGCATCGGCGGCGTCGCGCGGCCCGGCATCGTGCACCGGCTCGACAAGGAAACCAGCGGTTGTCTCGTCATCGCCAAAAGCGACGAAACCCACCTCGCGCTCTCGGCGCAATTCGCCGGGCGGCAGGTCGAAAAAATTTACAACGCGATTGTGTGCGGCGAACTCGCGCGCGAATCCGGCGAAATCCGCGCCGCCATTGCCCGGCATCCGTCGCACCGCAAGCGCATGGCGGCGCGCGATGACGATTCCGGTCGCGCCGCACACACGAGTTACCGCGTGCTGGAAAGATTAAACTCGGCCACATTCGTTGAGGCGCAGTTGCACACGGGCCGCACGCATCAGGTCCGCGTGCACTTCCAATTCCTCGGCCATCCGCTGGTAGGCGACGAAACCTACGGCGCGCGGCAAAATGCACGGTTAAAGGAATTGACGAACTACGCCGCGCCGCGCGTCCTGCTGCACGCGCGTGAACTGTCATTCATCCATCCGCGCACGGAAGAGCAAATGAGTTTTGAAGCGCCGTTGCCGGTGGATTTTCGCGAGGCGCTGAAATTCCTCCATTAAACTTGACGGCATCCGCGAACTGGTGAATTATACAGATAATGAAAAGTGAATCTACAGTGAATGTGACGGAGGCCCAGGCGAATCTGCCCAGGCTGATTCGGAAGGACAGCTTTGCGATTTCGCGGCATGGCAAGGTCGTCGGCGTTTATTTGTCGAAAGACAGAATCGAGGCGTTGATTGAGACGATGGAATTGCTGGGCGATAATAAATTCCTCAAGGCCATTGAAGATTTCGAGTCCGGTCGGATGAAGTTCAAGGATTTCGGCGAGGTGTTTGGTGAGGAGTAGAATAAAAATCTCCGCAATTGCGGAAAATTTTATTAAGACGCTTTCGCCCGAACCGCGCCGCACATTGCGTTACGGAATCAAGGGGTTGGAAAAAGACAAAGGCGACTTGAAACAGCTTGAAGGGCGGCTGGCCGAATATTCACGGCTGCGAGTCGGGCGCATTCGGGTGATTTTTAAGGTGGAGTCAGTTCGCGGCGAACGCGTGATTTTTTGTGTATATGCCAATTTTCGCTCTGTGGTCTATGAATTGTTCGAGCAACTTTTAGCGTCGGGGCTGATTGAAGAATTGAAGAAAAATTAAAAACCACACACGGAAGAGCAAATGAGTTTTGAAGCGCCGTTGCTGAAGGATTTCCGCGAGGCGCTGAAAGCTTTGCAGGCGGAAAGCTAAACTGAAGAGCGATGGGGGTTAATTACGCCGTAGCCGCTCTCGGTGAATGAACGCCAACGCAGCTATCAACTGCGGGTTATCGACGCTCGTAGGCAAATCGGCGCGGTAAATCCATGCGTCGAACGCTAAACTTCCATTTTTGCCGCGTCCAGTTTGATTTGATCGGAGGGGCGAGTTCCACGAGACCCTGAAATTGGAGACTCGCAGAGCTCGCCCCTCCGAAAATGGAAATTTTGTTCGCCTGACGCGCGGGGTTTTTGCATATTCCACCCCGATGAAATCCATGACGGGCTACGGTCGGGGCGAGTGCGCGCGGGACGGCTTTAAAATCACCGTGGAACTCAGCGCGGTGAACCGCCGGCAGACGGAAATTTCCGTGAACCTGCCGCGCGAACTGGAAATGCTCGAAGCGCCGGTTCGCGACGCGATCAACGCCCAGGTCGCGCGCGGGCGCGTCACGGCGCGCATCACCATCCACGCCGCCAACGGCAAACTGTCGGCGCGTGCGCACATCAACCTGCCGCTCGCCAAAGCTTACGCGACAGAACTGGCACGGCTGGCAAAGCAGTTGAAGCTGTCCGGCGAAGTGACGCTGGATCAAATCGTCCGCGCGCCGGGGGTGTTTCAGACGGACGAGGAACTGGTCGAGACTGAAACCATCTGGCCGATTGTGGAAAAGGCCTTGCAGCAGGCGCTGACCGCGCTGGTGAAAATGCGCGAACGCGAGGGCGCGCATCTCGCGCAGGATCTGGCCGCGCGCGTTGGCGTTTTGCAAAAATGTGCCGGACGAATCCAAAAACACGCGCCGCAAACGGCGGAGCGTTACCGCCAGCAACTCATCGAGCGCATCAAAAGCGCCGGGCTGGAATCACCCGCGCCGGACGACGAACGGCTGTTGAAGGAAATCGTTTTGTTCGCCGACCGTTCGGACATTTCGGAGGAGCTGACGCGGCTGCAAAGCCATTTCCAGCAGTTCGAGGATTGCCGGAAATCGAAGGAGCCGGTGGGCCGCACCTTGGACTTTCTCGCGCAGGAAATGAACCGTGAAATCAACACCATTGGGTCGAAGGCCAATGACGCGCTGATTTCGCGCGACATCGTGACGCTGAAGGCGGAACTGGAAAAGTTCCGCGAGCAGGCGCAGAATGTGGAATGAAACCCGAAATCCGAAATCCGAAATCCGAAAGAGAGCCGAAGCCCGAAATTCGAAACGCGGGTCCAAATCTCCTTGCCTTTTCGGACCTCGGTTTTCGGAATTCTTTCGGATTTCGGCCTTCGGATTTCGGCCTTTTCACCGCACATGTCTGAACCCGCTGCCAGCCCTTTGCTCATTCTGATCTCCGCCCCGTCGGGCGGCGGGAAGACGACGTTGTGCCAGCAGTTGCTCGCCGCCCGGCCGGACATGACGCGCGCCATCACCTGCACGACGCGCGCGCGGCGACCCGGTGAAAAGGACGGTGTGGATTATTATTTTTTTGAACCGCAGGAATTTGAACAGCGCGTGCAAGCAGGCGAGTTCATCGAGCACGCTACGGTTTTTGGCTGGCGCTACGGCACCCTGCGCTCCGAACTGGTGAACCAACTGCATTCCGGCAAGGATGTTTTGCTGAACGTGGACGTGCAAGGCGCGGCGACAATTCGCGACCGGGCGCAGGCCGAGCCGGATTTGAAACGCGCGCTGGTGACGGTATTCCTGACTCCGCCGTCCATCGCGATGCTGGAGGAACGATTAAAAAAACGCGCTTCGGACGCGCCGGAAGAAATCCAAAAGCGGCTCGGCATCGCCCGGAAGGAAATCGCGCAATGGAAAAATTTCGATTATCTTTTGATCAGCTCGACGATTCAGGAGGATTTGCGGCGGATGCGGGTGATTGTCGAGGCGGAAAAATCGCGCGTGGCGCGGTCGCACCCGCCGGCGTTTTAACCGCTAATCGGCGCTGATTGCCGTTGATTAAATCAGCGAAGATTAGCGAAAATCAGTGGTTCAAGTTACACTCGAAGCATGAGCGTTTCAAAAAACATTGTTCTCGGCGTGACCGGCTCGATTGCCGCGCACAAGGCGGCGGATTTGGCGAGCCTGCTGACCCGGCAGAAATGCAGCGTGCGTGTGGTGATGACCGCCGACGCGCAACGGTTCATTACCTCATTGCCGTTCAAGGTGCTTTCGCGCCATCGGGTGGTGACCGGTCTTTACGACGAGGAGGAAGGCTGGAAGCCGGCGCACATTGAAATGGCAGACGAGGCCGGCCTTTTGCTGGTCGCGCCGGCGACGGCGAATGTCATCGCGAAACTGGCGCACGGTCTGGCGAACGACGCGCTGACGTGCATTGCGCTGGCGTTGAATCCAAAGGCGAAAATTTTAATCGCGCCGGCGATGAACGGCAAAATGTGGCTGCACCCGGCCACGCAGCAGAATGTGAAAACGCTGAAAGCGCGCGGCGCGGAATTCATCGGTCCGGATGAAGGGATGCTTTCGTGCGGTTACGAAGGCATTGGCCGGATGTGGCCGGTGGAACAGGTGGCGGCGCGGGCCCTGAAGCTGCTGGCTTGAGTCGCCGCCCATTCGAGCGCGGTCTTGCCCATGAAATACCTGGATTGGCAAACATTCAAAGGCCTGCCCAAGCTGCTGGCGACTTCCCCGGCGGAACCGCCTCAACAGGCCGAACGTATCGTGGCCGTGCAACTCCACATCGTCTTGCCGGTCAAGGTGGGGGTTATCGCAGTCGTGCTCTACTACCTGTTTTATGCCGGCTGGCTGACCGAGGAACTGACCACCCGCTGGGTGGTGCAGCAAACTCTGCAAAGATTCTTTCTGATTTATGTCGTATGCAACGCCGTGGCCAGCGTCGTGCTGTTGCTCTGGCGCCGGTTTCCGCCGGGCATTTTTCAATGGCTGGTGTTTGCGCTGGGGCTGCTGGACGGTCTGTTTGTGGCGGAACTGACGTTCCTGACCGGTGGATTCGACAGCAACACCTACTATATGTTTCCTGGCTTGATTGTATTGAACGCCATCAGCATTCCACTGGCGACACCGCAAATTGCTTTAAACATCCTTTTGAGCCTCTTCTACCTGGGCGCGGGAACGTTGTATGCCAACGTGCCGGATCCGACCTCTGGGAGTCTGCCACCGATTGCCTTCCGTCCCGCCAATTCAAACCTGATCGTATCGATTCACGGCACCAACCGGATTTCCCGGCCAATCCGGCCGATCGGGGTGAGCGACCTGCCTTACAGCTCGATGCCGCCGGAAAATGCCAGCGGACCGGACTTGCCGAAGCTTTTCACGTTATGGCTCCTGACGGCGTGCTGTTATGGCGTGCAGGTGCTGGCCGAACGCCAACGGCGGGCATTGGAGGAAACCCGCGAATTTGCCATGCGCGAAGGACAACTGCGTTCCGCCGGCAGGCTTGCCGCTGAGTTTGCGCATCAAATTAAAAATCCGCTGGCCATAATCAACAATGCCGCATTTTCGCTGCAACGCGCCCTGCGCAGCGACAACCCCGGGACCATCCAGCAGGTCGCCATCATTCAGGAGGAGGTCGTACGCGCGGACCGGGTCATCACCCAAATCATGGGCTACGCGCAATTGAGCGAAGGTCATGTCGAAAAACTCAATGTCATCGAGGAACTCAACCGCGCCATCGCGCAGGTGTTCCCGTCCGTCGTGCCAACGGGCATTCAAGTCCACCGCGAATTCGGTCGCGGTTTTCCGCCATTACTGATGCAGCGCGGCCATTTATCTGAGATTCTTGTGAACCTTTTAAGAAATGCACGCGAAGCACTGGTCGAAAAAGGCAACGTGTTTATCACCGCTGATTGCCACCGCGATCATTCGATTGAAATTTCCGTGCGCGACGATGGCCCCGGCATTGTGCCCGACAAAATTGAACGGATTTTCGAGGCTTACTACACCACAAAAGAACGCGGCACGGGTCTTGGACTCGCGATCGTGAAACATAACGTCGAACTTTACGGCGGCAAAGTGCGCGTTGAATCCGAGCTTGGAAAAGGTGCGAAATTTACATTAATCTTTCCGGCGAAAGCGTCGATGAACCCGGCCAAATGAGCGTACCGTTGCCACCCGTGCTCGTCGTGGACGACGAGAAGAACATGCGCCTGTCCTTGCAGACGGTGCTGAAGGACGAAGACTATGCTGCCCGCGCGGTCGAATCCGCCGAGGAAGCATTGACCCTGCTGGCGCGCGAGGAGTTTTTCATGGTCATCACCGACGCCCGGCTCGGCGGCATGAGCGGCTATGAATTCCTCGCCAAAATCCACAACCAATGGCCCGACCTGCCGGTGCTCATGCTCACCGCCTACGCCACGCCAAAACTCGCCGTGGAAGCGATCAAAGCCGGTGCGATTGACTACGTGTCCAAACCGTTCGCGCCGGAGGAGTTGCTTCACGCCGTCACCCGCTGCGCCGAGCGTTACCGGCTGTTGCGGGAAAATGCCGCACTGCGTTCGCGCGCCAATGAAACTTTCAGCCTTGACCAGATTGTCGGCGAGTCGCAAAAAATCCGCGACCTGCGAAAATTGATCCAAACGGTCGCGCCCACCGACGCGCGCGTGCTCATTCTGGGCGAAAGCGGCACGGGCAAGGAACTGGTCGCCGGCGCATTGCACGGATTGAGCCAGCGGCGCGAGGCGAATTACATCCGCATCAACTGCGCCGCCATCCCCGACACTTTGCTCGAAAGCGAATTGTTCGGCCACGAAAAGGGCGCGTTCACCGGCGCGCTGAAACAAAAACCCGGCCGCGTTGAGGAAGCCGATGGCGGCACGATTTTTCTCGATGAAATCGCGGACATGAGCAAGCCGCTTCAAGCCAAGCTGCTGCGGTTTTTGGAGGACGGCACGTTCACGCGGGTCGGCGGCACGCACGAACTTCGCGTCAACGTCCGCCTCATCGCCGCCACCAACCGCAACATCACGCAAGCCATTGCCGAGGGCCAGTTCCGCGAGGACCTGTTTCACCGGCTGAACGTGGTGCAATTCCGTCTTCCGCTGTTGCGCGAGCGGGAGGGGGATGTTTTGCTGCTGGCCGGGCATTTTTTGAAAATGTTTCGCGCGGCGATGAATAAAAGCGTGGACACTCTCACGCCCGCCGCGCGCCAAAAACTGCTTTCGCATCCGTGGCCCGGCAATGTCCGCGAATTGCGCAACGTCATCGAACGCGCGCTGATTTTGGAAACGACGCACGAGATCCAGGCGTCCAGCCTGCCGGATTTCCAGGTCGAAACGCGTTTGCAAAAAACCGCGTCCACACAAGCCGCACCCAACGAATCGCTGGACGACGCGCTGGCGCGTCTGGAGCGTGAATTAATCACCAGCGTGCTGGAACAAAACGATTTCAACCCGACGCGCACTGCCGAACGGCTTAAGCTAAGCCGGCATTCGCTCCGTTACCGGATGCAACGGCTGAATATGGACTTCGGTGACAGCACGCCGGATGAAAGCCCGTGACTTTCAACCGGCAATTTTTGGAACCTGATTTTATTTTAACATCATGGATGACGGACTACCAGCTATGGGCAGGATGTCGCCGGCATGGGTGGATTTTTTCATCCTGACCGGGGCCTTTGCCCTGGTGGGGATCGGTGCGCTGATCTGGATCTTATTCTTTCGCAAGCCGGGACGACGGCGGCGCAAACACCGCCATCGCCATGAACATCTTTCACCAAATCCCACCCTCGCCCAAAACGGCGGGCTGCCGCCGGTTCGCCCGGAAGAAGGACCTTCCCGCCGGCCGCCGCCAACACCTCAACCGTAATGCATCACAGCCGCGCGATCACCCGCAAAAGCGCCTCGAATCTGGCGCTGGCCTTTGTGGTGTTGCCGCGGGCCAAACGTGACGCCATGTCCGCGCTCTACGCCTTTTGCCGCGAAGTGGACGATGTCGCCGACAATGAATCCGTTCCAACAGAAAAGCGCCGCGCCCAGCTCGCCGAATGGCGCGCCGACGTGCAGCGCGCCTGTGAAAATCAATCCCCGCGGTTTCCCGTGAACCGCGAATTGCAGCCGGTCATCCAGCAATTCAACCTGCACTTTGAGCTGTTCGACGATTTGCTCAAAGGTTGCGAGATGGATTTGGTGAGAAATCGCTACGAAGATTTTGAGGCGCTGGAAAAGTATTGCTATCACGTCGCATCCGTCGTCGGCCTCTTGAGCATCGAAATTTTCGGCTATAAAAATCCCGCGACGCGCGATTACGCCGTTTATCTCGGCAAGGCGCTTCAACTCACCAACATTCTGCGCGATGTGAAAAATGACGCCGAACGCGGCAGAATTTATCTGCCACTTGCCGATTTGAGAAGATTTGGCGTTACGCCTGATGAAATTTTGCAATCCAGATATTCCGACTGTTATCGCAGACTCGCCGAACATATCGCCGGTTGCGCAAAAAATTTCTATCGGCTCGCACAAAAAACTTTGCCAGCCGAAGACCGCAACTCAATGATCGCCGCCGAATTGATGGGCGCGGTTTACTGGAAGCTGCTCGAACAATTGGAGCGGCGGAACTTCAAGGTATTCGACTCGCAACCCGTGCGTTTGAGCAAGCGATATAAACTTATGCTGATGTTCCGCTCCTGGATTCGCTTTGCAACCGGCTCAACTGCGCCCAATTATGGAAAGACCTGATTCCGTTCGTCGCCTGATTGTCAACGCCGATGACTTCGGTCTTTCAACTTCCGTCAACACCGCCGTCATCCGTGCGCACCGCGACGGCATTTTGACCACCGCGAGCTTGATGGTGAACGAGCCGGGTCTCGAGGAAGCGGTTGCGCTCGCAAAGCAAAATCCCAAACTCGGCGTCGGCTTGCATTTGTCCTTGCTGTGCGGACACTCCACGCTGCCGCCGGAAAAAATTCCCGGACTGGTTAACCCGCGCGGCGAATTTTCCAACAACCCCGTCAGCGTCGGCTTTCGTTATTTTTTCAATCGCAGCCTGCGCGAACCACTGCGAGCGGAAATCCGCGCGCAATTTGAAAAATTCCGCGCCACCGGCCTGCCGCTCGATCATGTCAACGGCCACTTGCATTTGCATCTGCATCCAACCATGTTCCGCATTTTGATGGAGGACGCGGAGAAACTCGGCATCCGCCGGATGCGGCTCACCCGCGATTGTTTTTGGCGAAGCACGCGCATGGCGCGCGGACGCTGGTTTTATCGCGTTGCGCACGCGCTCATTCACGACCGTTTGTCCAAACGCGCGCGGGAACCGCTGCGCCAACGCGGCATTCGCCACGCGCAAATCACGTTCGGCCTGTTGCAGGATTCCCATGTGGACGAGGCCTACGTTTTGAAGCTGCTGCCGGAATTGCCACCGGGCGATTCCGAGCTTTACTCGCACCCATCCCTCGACGAATTTAAGCATGAGTTCGACGCGCTCGTCAGTCCGCGGGTAAAGGAACTGGTGAAAAAACTCGGCATCGAACTGATTCGTTACCAGGATTTGTAGCATGACAAAGATTCTCGTTGTTTTGATTTTTGCGCTGTGTGTGGAAGCCGTCGGCGTGGTGTTTTTGAGCAAAGGGCTGAAGCAAATCGGGGAAGCGCAAAGCATCAGCGCGCGCGAAATCGGACGCATCATCGTCAAGGGCGCGACCAATCCCAGCGTGCTGCTGGGCGTGGCGCTGGAAGCGGCGTTTTTTGGCGCGCTGCTTTATCTGCTTTCCCAACGCGACGTGAGTTTGATCTGGCCGCTGACCGCGCTCGGCTTCCTCATCACCGCGCTCGCGGCAAAGTTTATTTTGAAGGAAGAAGTGACGGCGTTGCGTTGGGCGGGCGTTTTGTTGATCGTCATCGGCGCTTCACTCGTCAGCTACAGCGAAAAGGCAAAGGAAAAGCCCGCGCCGCCGCCAGCCACCACGGTCAATCCGATTGAAAGGTAGGGCGGCAGCACGGCCCTACCGAATTATTTTCCCCAGGATATCCGCCAGCCGTTCCGCCGCGAACCGGGTCTGTTTCTGCAATTTCAGCAACGCGCCGATCTTTCCCGGCGACCTTGCAATTGCCCACGCCAGTTTGCCGCAATCCAGACTCATATCCGATTTGAAAAGCGGGTTGAAATCCAGCGGCAAATCCTCGTCGGCCGTGTCCGATATCACGCGCACCGTCGCACAGGGAATCCCGCGCTCGCGGCAGACGGCATGAATTGCCTCCGATTCCATTTCCACCGCATCCGCACCGGTTTCCGCGCGCAATTTTTTCTTTTCGGCGACCGTCGTGGTGATGCGGTCGGCACAGAAAAATTTTGCCGGTTTCGCTCCGGCGGCGAGAAGTTTCTCGTCCAGATTGTAGGAGACGACGTGAGGAGTCTCCAAATTCTTTTTAATTTGAGTCTCGTTACCTCGACTCCTACTGGAAAAGGATTCTATTTCAAAAATCACGTTACCCAGTTTCAAATCCGGATTCAATCCACCGGCGAAACCACAGGTCAGCACCAGTTCGGGTGAATGGGTGGCCAGAAATTCGCGCAGGGATTTTTCGGCGTTCTTCCGCCCGACGCCGGTGACAATAATGGCGACATCCGGTTTGTCTGCCGCGATTTTCCGAAACAGCGCGGCTTCTTCTTTCAGCGCGAAGCAGATGAGCGTGATCATTTATTTGGCGCGCGAAGCGGGCGGCGGGGTTCAAGCCAGCGGGTTTTCAATTTCCAGGCCAAACCGGCGCGCCGGTTCAAAATGGCGGACGTTGTTGGTTGCCATCACCAAACCATTGGCCAGACAGGTTGCCGCCAGCAATGAATCTTCGCAGGTCAGCGTCCGGTTCACGCTTTTTAATTCCGACAGCAATTGTTTCCACCGGATCAAAACATCCAAATCCAGCGGGACAAAACTTTCCGTGAACCGTTCCTCGGTGGCTTCGATCCGGCGCGTCAGTTCCTCCCGATGCGATTCGGGCGCCGCGTCCAAACCATGCCGCATTTCGGCGATGGAAACCAGGCTGATGAAACTGTCACTTTCGTTTTTGGCAAGCCACGCGGCCATTTTGGGCGGGATGGTTTTTTTGTTGAAGGCGGAAATGATGTCCGTGTCCAGCAGATAGCTCATTTGGACGGAAGATTGTGGCGCCGGACACGGGGAAACGAGACGGTTTGCTCACGCAAGTGCGCGAGCAGGCCTTTTGCGCCGCGGCGTGCCTTCGGACGCGGAATCAACAACAAACTTCCCTTGCCATCGTTGAGCTCCCGCGCGTCGCAGGGGCCGCCGGATTCCAGGCCGAACGTTTTCCGCCACTTCAAAGGCAGCAACGCCTGGCCTTTGCGGCTGACGGTCACGGTGGTCAGTTCACTCATAAAGTAAAGATTCATTACCTAGGGAATGCTGTCAAGAATCTTTCGGCGTTCTGGCGTCCGATGCCGGTGATGAGAATCGAAATGCCTGCTTTGCCCGTTGCGACTTTCCGAAACGGTGCGGCTTCTTCTTTCAGCGCGAAGCAGACGAGCAAGTGCATGACGGGAAAGGGTAAAGGCAGATACTGCCGCCTAATTTCCACTCCACTGGTAATCGTATCCTGCGGGCGGATCGTAATAAGCTGCGATTGAGACGCCCCCATTGGGATAGCCAATCGTGCTGTTCCAATAAATCTTGATGTAGCTGACGTGGCCGTCCACAAAACTGACCATATTTCCGGCATCGTCATACATCGGCCAACCACCGGACACCGGCGGTTTCGGCTGATGCCATGAATAGGGTTCGAGGGCCGATCCTTCCTCAACCAAAACTGTTTTGACGGGATTTTTAACCGCACTGAGTTTTTGGCCGCCGATGCCGGGCAAGACTCCGTTGTAAGCGAAATTGGGATAGTTGGTAGTGAGCAGGTTACAGCCGTTAAACGCATAACTCGAAAAATCAAAAGCACCCTGCTCGTGACGGCCATGCGGCACATAAGCAATGGGTATTTCGTTGTAATAATATGTGTCTGCCGGACAGGCGAAAATCTTGTCCAGTGGCGATGACGGCCCGTGCAGACCGACGTAGCCTTTTACGACCTCTTTGTAGAGGATATATGTGGCGATGCCCGTGTTGGGCAACGTATCGTCATATTCCCCGGCATACATGTGAACGCCCAGATTGATTTGTTTCAGATTGTTCAAACAAGTCGTTCGCTTGGCCCGGGCTTTCGCACTGGACAAAACAGGCAATAACAAAGCGACCAAAATGGCGATGATCGCAATGACCACAAGCAACTCAATCAGGGTAAATCCTTTGCCAAGCTTCATGGTCTCCATTGAGCCGGTTGAGATATGGCGTTAATGACCATATGCCAGTTTATAAACGTTTCATTTGGCTTGCCGTCAATCTTTGCTGCAAGCTTTCCATATTCGGGATTGAACCAAGCTGCCTTGCTAAACACCACGATAGAAGATTTCGAACTCCACGAATGGGGCTGATATTCTTTTTCACCACTGCTCGCACGCTTTCGGTCGAAGCCGTTCTTGCTGTTCGCAAATTCAAGATGCGATTTTTTGCGCTCAGCAAAAGGAACGATGAAATCCACTGCGCTGTGAAGTGATGCTCCATTTGGCCCTTTATAGTCAAAAAGATGTTCGCCATGCCGTTCGCCGGCACGAGCCAGCGTGAGCAATGGTTCGATGCTGTAAATGTGGTAGTGCAGGGCATCCCTTGCATGGAAATCAGTGGTTGAACCATCAGGTTCCAGATCTTCTTTGATATGTGTGCGAAAACCACCCATGGCATCTTTAGTCAGAGATTCATTGCCCAGCGTCAATCCCACAAGGCCAATAATCTTCAATCCATGACTGACAAAATTGCCTTTCCAATGCCCTTTGCCTCCGTTTTTATATTCATTCCACAAAACATCCGCTTTATTTTGCAGCCATATATCCACCGTCTGCCGGTCGGCTTCCGAAAAGCTGCCGCGCAACAGGTCGTAGGCTTCAATCACAGGCTCGAATTCGGTCTCATTGATTGCGTCTCCATCCGCTTTGTTAACCTTTGCCCAGGCCAAAATGAACTCGCGAGCCTTTGCCGCATAACGTTCATCACCAGTTGCCGCCCAAGCCCAGGCGAGAGAGTTGATCTTGTTTCTGTCATTCATTGCAGCTTGGCTGCGAATTTTGAGGGGATCCTTTTGAAGATGTCCTTCACTGATTATTTTCTCGATAGGATCGGGTTTATCATCAAGCGCGCGATTCGCTGCTTTGTGAATCCCGGCAAATTGTTGCTGTGCCGCTGCGTTCGTGCCGATAAGCGCGCGCATTTGCAATATCTCATTGGGCATCAAACTAACTGGTCCGGCTGATAGAATCGCGGGTGAAATCAGCGATGCAATGCAGACTGTGACGAGGGGAAATTTGTTTGGTCCATTTTTCATCATGGAAACCATGAAACAGTGAGGTTTTTATTTTATTCCCGCCAGCCTTTCCCTCCAAATCCGGTAAAGCTCCACCGTGGCGCGGACGTCGCGCAGGCAGTATTCGGCGATTTCCCGGAACTTGCCCTCGGCCATCAACGTATTCACGTCCATGCCGGTGACGCCGTGGCTTTTCGGCGATTCGATGCCGAATACCTTGCAGTAAAAATCCAGGTTGAACCGCCGCGCCGCGCCTTCGCGCCCGCTCACGCCGTAAAACGTGAATTGTTCCGCCAGGTCGCAATGCGGTTCAACGGCGTAACGATAGCCCAGCCAGTTCTTCTTCGAGATGGGCACGTTGAGCAGTGCCGAGCGGAGATAAATGAACGGCACATCAAAGCCGCGGCCGTTGAAGGTCACAACCGAATCGTAATGCTTGGCCACGTCCCAAAACGCCGTGAGCAATTCAAATTCATCCGCGCAAGGCATAAACTCAACTGGCCCCGCCTCGGCGCCGGTTTCCTCAAAATCTTCGGCGAGAAACAGCACCTGTCCGCGCTGCGTGTCCGCGTTGAGCATGGCGACGCACACGACCTGGGCGGTGAACGGCCAGAGATTGAACTGCTGCCGGATTTCGGCGCGTTTGGTTTCGCGGGCCGGCTCCTCGGCAATCTTTTCAGCCTCGCGGAACAGGTATTCCTGCTGCGCCTCGTCAAAAGCGTCGAGCGGAAGCGCGGAAGTCTCAATGTCGAAAACAATGGTAGCCACGCGGGAATTAACCGCCAACTTGCGGGCGAGGCCAAGTTTTATTTTTTAGTTTCAATGGGAACTTGAAGCTTGCCATGTGAATCGCGCCAGTGGCAACTTGCGCTGTTCTCAACCCGAAAACCGTGCGGCATGGAAACGAACCGGCAGCCTGAATCGGAAGAAGTCAAACTGCGCCAGCAGTTGGAGGAATTTCTTCGCTACGCCCGTGTGCTGGAGGAAGTCACGCGCGCGCCAGCCAACCTGCCGCGCGTCAAAGAGGCGTCGCCGGTCGTCGTGCCGCTGCATGAAGCATTCCTGCCCGGCTCGATTCTCACCACGCTGTTTCGCAATCCAAAAACCAGCCGCACGGTATCGTTCAAGCGCGAGGAATTGGCCGAACTGGACGGCATGACGAGCGATTACCTGCTGAATTATTACCAGTCGCAATCGCTGTTCACGCCGGACGACGCCGCGCGGCTGCGCAACAGCATCGAGCTGCACTCGCGGCGGGTCCATCAGTTGCTGCGCAACAGCGACTGGCGTGCGCAGGTTTTCAGCTACGAGGCTGCCAAGGAGGAAGCCATCCTGCGCAGCCTGCTGCAACTGCGCCTGCTGATTGAATGTGCGCAAATCCTCACGCCGCCCTTGCAGACCGTCAAACGCATCGGCGACGAGGAATTTGATTTGATTGACGACCTGCACGGTTTGGTCCGCCTGCTCACACTGGCGCTGTGGCAGAGGCTGGCCACCGACGGATCGGAATTGCAGGCTTACGGCGCGCTTTCCGTTTGCGTCGCGGGCCTGGCCGCGAAAACGGACGACGCGCTGGCGCTGCTGGAATCCGGTTACGCCGCCGCCAACGGCGATGAAGCCGCGTTCGCGAAATGGTTCGAGAAAGGCGGGTGCAAAGCGATGGAGCGCGTGGAAACCATGTTGCAACCGGTGGACAAGCACGGGCTGGACGAAATCTTCAGACTGTTCACGCGCCACACGCTGGATTTGGGCTTGCAGCCGGTCACGATTGAATTTGTCCGGCAGAATTTGCAGACGCTGGTGACGACGCTCGCCAACCCGGGCTCCGAAATGTCCGATGCCTGCCGCCGCCGCTCCACCATCATCTCCGCGCAGTTCACGGAAGTTTCGCGGCAATACGCCGTGGATTTCACCGCGCGCGCCGCCGATCCCGGCGTCAGCGAGGAAGACCTCAACGCCATTTTGAAGGAACTCGACGTGCTCGTCGGCCTTGAGCCGGTGAAGACCGAGGTTCATCGCGCCGCGGATTTCGCGCGGATGCAGGTGATGCGACGGCAGCAGGGATTGCCCGTTGTGCAGACGAGTTTGCACAGCGTTTTTTTCGGCAATCCCGGCACCGGCAAGACCACGGTCGCGCGGCTCATGGGACGCATTTACAAATCGCTCGGCCTGCTCCGGCGCGGACACGTTGTCGAGTGCGACCGCGGCCGGCTTGTGGCCGAATACGTCGGGCAGACGGCGGTGCGCACCCACGCAGCGATTGATTCGGCGCTCGACGGCATTTTGTTCATTGACGAGGCCTACTCGCTCGCCGGCCGGGGCGCGGAAGATTTCGGCAGCGAAGCCATCGAGACGCTGCTCAAGCGCATGGAAGACGACCGCGACCGGCTCATCGTCATCGTTGCCGGTTACAACGAGCCGATGAAACAATTCATCGCCTCGAACCCCGGCCTCGAATCGCGCTTCACGAATTATCTCAATTTTCCCGATTACCAGCCGGAGGAACTGCTGGAAATTTTTCATCGCATGGCCGCGCAAAGCGGGCTGGTGTGCGCGCCGGAAACGGAGAAAAAAGTGCTGGCCATCTGCAACAGCCTGCACGCCGCGCGCAACGCACAATTCGGCAACGCGCGCGAGATGCGGAATCTGTTCGAAGCCGCCGTGCGCAATCAAAGCACGCGGCTGGTTGCCAGCGGGCAATGCGACCGCGACGCGCTCACCACGCTGTTGCCGGAGGATTTGCCCGCCGATTTTGAATCCGGAATGCCCGCGCCGCCGGAAACCAAACCAGCTTCATCAAGGATTGCTCCGCGGCCGGGTTGAAATTCCAGAAGAAGTTCACTGGATCAGCTCGGCGATCAAATCGTAATCCGTGTGGCCGACGATTTTGACTTGGGCGAATTCGCCAATCGGTAATTTGCCCCGCACGTAAACCCGGCCGTCAATGTCCGGCGCGTCGGCTTCGCCGCGAGCGGCGAAAAAGTGACGGGTGACGGGTGACCCGCCTTCACTTCGTTTCTGCGCGGCAAGCACGCTAAGAGTTTCTTTTTCGCGCAAGAGGCCGTGTTCCCATGAACTGACGTTGGCTTGGCGGAGTTGTTCTTCGTTCGCACGGCCTTCGACGAGCACTTTCAGCGTGCGGCCGACGAAGGATTCGGAAACCTGACGGGCGATTTTGTGCTGTGCGACCATGGCCAACTTGCGGCGCTGCTGTTTCACCTTGTCGGGAATCTGCCCGGTCATGGCCCCGGCCCGCGTGCCGTCTTCCCTGGAATACGCGAACACACCGAGTCGCTCGAATTTCGTTTCGCGGATGAAATTGAGCAGCGCGTTGAAGCTCGCCTCGGTTTCGCCGGGAAAACCGACGATGAACGTCGTCCGCAGCACGATGCCCGGCACGCCGGCCCGGATTTTCCGGAGCAGGTCCACAATGTATTGTTGCGAAGTCTCGCGCCGCATTCGTTCGAGCATGTTTTCGTGGATGTGCTGGAGGGGGATGTCCACGTAACGTGCGACCTTCGGACATTCGGCGATGGTCGAGATGAGTTCGTCCGTCCAATGCGCCGGATGTGTGTAAAGCAGGCGGATCCAGAAATCGCCTTTGAGCGCGTTCAACTCGCGCAGCAGCGTGCAAATGGTCGGGGCATCGGCGGAAAGTGATTTGGCCGCGGCGGAAAATTTTTCCGGCGACGAAATGGCGCGGCCGGTGGCCGTCTGCAAAGACTTCGGCCGCAGATCGAGTCCGTAATAAGTCGAGTCCTGAGAAATCAGGTTCAATTCCTTCACGCCGTCGGCAATCAGCGCCTTCGCCTCGGCCACGATGTCGGCCTGTTGCCGGCTGCGATGCGAACCCCGCATGCGGGGGATGATGCAGAAGCTGCACGGATGGTTGCAGCCTTCGGCGATTTTGACGTAGGCGAAGTGGCGGGGCGTGAGCCGGAAACGCGGCGTGCCGAAATCGGGGATGAAAGTCGGACGCTGGCTCACTTCGAGCAATGCTTCTCCTCGTCCTCGTTCTCGTCCCTCGTCCTCGATTAACGTGTTGCGTGTTTCCGCCTTCGCTACGCTATGGCGCGACAGGGCGTGATGCGTGACAACAGTTTTCGTCTTTCCGAATTTCCCCATGCCACGGATGGATTCTTCCTTTTCGTGTTCGGAGACAGAGCGCGACTTTGCCAATTCAGCCAAACGGTCGAGCGTTTTGCCTTTCCTGCTCTCGACTCTCGACCCTCGACTTTCGGCCAGGCGCGTGGCGCGCCGCGCCACCGCCTGTCTGACGATGTCCGAAACCCGCGCGACCTGGTCAATGCCCATGAAGGCGTCCACTTCGGGCAGGAGCTTCGGCAATTCGTCGCGGAACCGCTGCGGCAGGCAGCCGGAAACAATCAGGCTCTGGCCGCGATTTTTGGCGGCGCGGACCTCGGCGGATTCGAGGATGGTGTCCACGCTCTCCTCCTGCGCGGCATCAATGAACGAGCAGGTGTTGACGATGACGGCGTCGGCCTGCGCGGGGTCGTTGGTGATTTCCACGCCGCTTTTGAGCAGCGCGCCGAGCATGATTTCGGCGTCCACCAGGTTTTTGGCACAGCCGAGCGAAATCAGGCCGACCCGCAGCGGGTGTTGGCTGTTATTTACTTTGGTCACAGGCTGGACAACTTACGCGATGCTTCTTTAGGGATGCAACAGTGCAGATGAACCCCGCGTCATTCCCGATGAAATCGGAGTTCGCCCGACATCCCGCATCGCGGGATCGTCGCCCAATTGGCGATCAAGGTCATTCAGGGTGGGCCGGGGCATTGGTCTGGCTGGCATCACGAAAAGGAGAACCCGCCTGATAGAGTCCAATCTGCATCTGAAGGACATTAACCAGCGCGGCATTGTTTTGGGCGGCAGCCAACTGCCGGGCGCGTTGCGCCATTTCCACCGCTTCGGAATATCGCCCGACCTCGGCATAAGCCGCCGCCAGCGTGCCGATAAATATTGAGTTCGTGCCGCCGGAAAGCCGGGCCGCTTGTTCGGCCAATTCGACTGCTTTGCGCCCGTTTCGGACGGAGGCCTCCGGGCAGGTGGCCAGTATCCAGGCCAGATTCTTGCAGGCAATCGCATTTTGAGGCTGGAGATCCAAAGACCTTTGGTAGTGCGCAATCGCACCGCGCGCCTCTCCTTTTAGAAAGAGTGCGTAGCCGAGGTTGTATTGAAATTCTGCGTTAACGGGCTGGATGGCCACGGCCTTTTGGTAATGAACAATCGCCTCGTCCACCTGTCCTTTCTGAAATAAAATCATGCCGAGGTTCTCCTGGGCCCCGGCAAAGTCAGGAGCGATTTCCACAGCTTTTTGGAAACAACGAATCGCTCCGTCCACTTCCCCCTTTCCCAGCAGAGCGTTGCCAAAGTTGTTGTAAATCTCTTCGTTGTTGGGCTGGATGGCCAGGGCTTTTTGGAAATGAGCAATGGCCTCGTCCACCTGTCCTTTTTGAAAAAGAACGATGCCGAGATTGTTATGGGCCAGTGCAAAGCCGGGTTGAATATCAATGGCTTTCTGAAAATGTTCCATGGCCTCGTCCATCCGCCCTTTCTGGAGCAGAGCGTTGCCGAGATTGTTATGGGTCAGTGCATCCCGGGGCTGAATTTCCCGGGCTTTTTGAAATTGTTCCAGGGCCTCGTCCAACCGCCCGTTTTGCAAAAAAATGTTGCCGAGGTTGTCACGGGCCAGAAAGGAATTTGGATTCCGGGCAAGGGTCGTCCGCCAAAGAGTTTCAACATTGGCATACATCCCACATTGCCGCCACGTCAGCACCCCGAGTGTCAGCAGCAGCATCCCGCAGAGCACCGGTTTCAGGAATCGTTTTCCTTTCCCACAAAATCTTAAGGCCACGGTGATTCCACCTGCCGCCAGCGCGATGGGACCGGTGCCGGCCAAATACTGGAAATGGTCGGCCACAAACGAATAGAGGAACGGATAAACATTGAAAAAGCCCAAAGCCGGGAACAACATTCCACCGAAGACGAGCAGCCCGGCCAGCGGCCCACGCCACCGCCGTTGCAGCCCGGCCAATGCTCCCAACAACAGCAACGCCGCTGCCGGAAACAGGTACTGCCACCACACCCCCTGGCTGACATTCCAGCGAGGATAGACAAAGACCAGATTCACCGGCCAAAAAAGCTTGCCCGCGTAAAACCAAGTTACACGCCCGGCAATAAGAAACCGTTCAACGACCGAAAAGTTAAATTCCGAACCTTCCGCGCCAATAATATACTTCCGCTCCACCCACGCCGTAAACAGTCCGGCGCCAATTCCCGCCACAAAGAATGGAATCAACGGCCACACGTCCCGCTTCCAGGATAGCTTCCCGCGTTGCCACCAGAAAACCACCAGCAACGCCGCGGGCAGGGTCGCGATGACACTTTTCGACATCAAACCCAGCACGAACAACCCCAAAGCCAGCACCCATTTCCCCCGGCTTCGGTTCCGATCGAATTCCAGATAGGCCAGCACCGCGCTAAAATAGAAAACCCCCGACAGCGTGTTCTTCAATTCCGAAATCCACGCCACCGATTCCACTTGGATCGGATGCAGTGCGAAGATGGCCGCCGCCAGCCAAGCCCCCGGTATTTTTAGTTGCTGCAGAATCCTTGCCAGCAACAATGCCGCAAAGGCGTGCAACAGGATGTTGACCAGATGATAACCCCAGGGCGAATCATCCCACAGCCTGTGCTCCACCCAAAAGAGGCTGTGAACCAATGGATAGTACTGCTGGGTGGCTCCCAGTTGCATCCAGATGCGTGCCAGACCGTCCAGCGAACGAAGTTCCGGCCGGGTAACGTGCGCCTCATCGTCCCAGATGAATCCGGCGTGCCAGACCGGTTGGTAGGCAAGGAAGACGGCGGCGACCAGCAACAATCCCTTCAGCCAGCCTTGCTCCCACAAGTCACGCAGCCATCCCATGCTTCCATTCTGTGCTGGTGGCGAAGCGGTCATTGCATTCCGGGAAAACTGGCCAATTTTTCAATGTGCGGCAACTGCGAACATTCAATCCCGACCCGGCTTGTCTCGGCGAAGCACCGCGAAGGCGGAAGGACTCTTTGTGTCCGGCCCGGTCCGACCGGGGCCATTCATCCGGCTCGACCTTCCTTCAGATGGAAATTTATGTAGCGGTCCAGAACCAGCACGACCCACACCGGTTCGAGGTTTTCAGGCCAGAGTGAACCGCCACCGGCAGAAGCAGTCCTTCGGGTGCGGGTCCGGCGGCGCAAAAAGGCACTCCACGCGGATGCGCTCGTCAATGCCCCGCGCAAAGCTTTCAAACTCGGCGCGGTGCATGTCCTTGCAGACGTACTCGCCCAGACCACGTTTCAACCGTGCTTCCTGGCTCGGGCACGACGGCACGGCGATGACCACTTCGCCTTCGCGTTCCTCGATGCAGTAACCGATGAGCATGGTCCACGGATAAAGTCGCAGCGCCTGCACGAAACCCTTCAAGCCCTTTTCCTGAATCCCGAACCGGGCCACCAGATCCTTTGCCGCCATGCCGCCCACGCGACCCCAGACCTGCTCGTTCAACTTTTCCGCCGCCGGCTGTCCGTATTTCTCCGTCGCGTAGATGAACCAGAACGCGTCCATGACCTTGTAATGCCAGAGCAGGAACTCCGCATAGCGCCGGAGGCCGGCCTCGTCCATTTGTTTCAGTCCAGCGGGGTCCATGGTTGAAGAATGACCGCATTATGGCGCGGACGACCCGCCACGCAAGCAGCGATCATGGTCGGGTGACTTGTCGGCTGTATCCGCTGGAGTGGTTGATGTTTCCCGGCCAGGGTCACGGCTTAAAACCGACCGCTTCAGCACTCGTGCCGGATTTCACCTGATTATAATAAGCGACGTACGTCTTGTCCGTGTCGTCCCGGTAAATCCCGAATTTGAAGTAGGGTCCGATATCGTCGTTATAGCCCACCGGCCCGTGGTATTGAACGATCGGTTTGCCGTTCCACCAGACATTCACAAAGCCATCGTCCTGGTATGACCATTTTGCCTGGACGACAAAATCAATCCATTGGCCCAGCGGGAAAGAGTTCGTTTGAAAGAGAATCGTCTCCGGCACGGCATCGGAGTCCTTGACAATCCGTTCGGAAGTGTGCCGGTCGGTGATGTAAAAACGGCCCGCGCGGTAGCGAAAAGCCATGGACGGGCTGCGGGCCACTTCGCCCAGCTCCTTCTTGTCCGCGCCATGCCACTGGGCCAGCACCAGCCGGTTGTCTTCAATGGGAAAACCCGCCGGCAGATAAAGACTGAACGCGTACCACCGCACCGAGTTCATGGGCGGGTGCTCCGTGGTGTTCACTTCCGAACGGAAGCTTGAGTTCCACTGCTCGCCCTTCCGCAACTCGAAGCGCAGCGAATCCTCGCCGTTTTTCCGGACGTCGGAAGCGGTTTGAATCGAATACGGCTTGCCGGGCGACTGGATCTTCCATTTTGATTTCAAGGGTACCATCCAATTCGCGGTTGGTTGAATCTTCTCCGCGCCGGAAGCGTTCGACCACAGGCACAACGCCAGTCCAGCCACGAGCATGATGGTCTTCGCGTTCATGCGGAGAGGATGTCACAACCGGCACCCCGCGACAACCGCACACGTTCAACCCTTGAGGCGGAAGAGGACTTCGCGGGAGTTGTGCACGTCCACGTCGTCCACCACCTCGATGTATTTGCCAAACATTAATGAACGATCAAAAAGTTTTGACGCTGGCAAGTTATTCCACATTGCGTTTCAGAATGATACCGCCACACTGCTGGTAATCAAGCGGATCACCTCCCGCCGATGCGGCAAGTTTGTAATTCTCACTTGCCCAATGCAAGATCAGCTGGCCGCTGCCGGGCTTTTCTCCATAGCGCTGTATCCCATACTCACGCAAATCCCGACTAATGATCACAATCCAATCAGGTGGATGCCGTTGTAATTCATTTACAATCCTTTCCTCACGGCCATCGTCTGTGGTGGCAAAGTAAAATCTAAACGGCGATACGGGGCTCGGCAACCGCGCGAGATAATTAATCATCTCTCCCTCGGGCAACACGAGCAGGGTTTGACCGGGTGCCGTCTTGCGCAGCCATTCACTGAGAACACGCACCATCTCGCCGGTTGGTTTCATTTTGGGTGGAAACGCGTAGAAGCGATCCACACCCTCTCCAACAGCAAAAGTCTTGAAGTGAAGCGTGCGTTGTGAATTACTTGCTAAAATCATCACCCCCGGGACCAACAGCGCGAGACTGCCGGCCACGATCATGGTTCGCCCGCAACGACCCATTCCAAGTCGCATCGGCAACTCGCCGATTAAAACTGCCGGCACAAGCAGACCTGCAAGCGCAGCCTGATAGTAACCTAACTGGTAGATGCGGCCATTCAAAGCCATGCGTGCCATCAGCGCCGTCGCAAGCACAGCCAGCAACAGGCGTATGATTTGTTCCGGATGAATTGTTTCCGGAGTTGATCTGCGAATCAGTGAGGCGCCGCTGATAAATGTATAGATTAACATGAGCCCTGACAGACACCGGCCCGTTTCGCCCCAGGTTATTTCAAAACACGCCAGCCACAACAACGCTCCCACCAATAATCCACCGAAAAGCAGACGCAACCTTCTCTGCGTAGTGCGCTCGGCCAGCCAGGCCGCCCCGGCGATCACCGCAATCAGCCCGCAAGCCAGCAAAGTCGCGCTTAAATGTTCCAACAAATGCTTCCACGGACTGTCAAATCCAAGAAACGCCCCCTGGAGCAACACGCTGCTGGAGCGCGTATTTGTAGCTACGTTTAACCATGCCGTGCAGGACACTCTGACCGCTTCCTTCCAAGGCAAATAGGCTGCAAAATAAACAATAAACCCCAGCGTCGGAAGGGCTGCACCACCGGCCCACGCGACGATTGTGGACAGCCTCAGTTGCTTTCGATGCCACCATTGCATCACGGCCATCGTGAAGGTAATCAGCCCCGCAGCCAGCATAATCTCCGGCTTCAGCACAGCCGTAAGACCGAACAAACCGCCAGCGAAGAAGCTGCGGCGGAGGGTTGCTTCCTCCGCACAGCGGACAAGCAGGATGACAAGCAGCAGACATATCAGAAAACCGTGCGTTGCCTCATGGGCATAGGGGGTGGCGTAGTTGTAATTTCCAGTTTTAACAAACTGTGAAAATCCGAACACAGCAATAAAGACAGCCGAGGCGGCTAATGCCGAGCCTGCGCCCCAGGCACGACGACAGAGGCCATAGACAACCACTAGGATCGCAGCAAATACAACGAGGTTGGCCGTCACGAGAACGATCAAGCCCGTGCCGAAACATTTGAACAATACAGCGTTGAAATACTTGGAAAGCGGGCCATAGAAACAATCAATATCCCGATAGAGCACCGCGCCGTTCGCAAGACGCCATGGCGAATAGATCTCACAACCGAAATCGATCAATGGATCGGGCCACTTGCGCCACGAGGTCACGAGAAAAAAAACCACCAATCCGCCGAGCCCCATCAACCCGAACCACTCTTTGATGCGTATTTTTTTTGCAGCGTCAATGCCGGGTTTGCTGCCGGGAGTTGATTGAAGGTTCACGGTTGAGTTGAGTGTTGATGGAAAGGATTCTCACTTTTTCTTTTGGCGAATCAAGCTTTCCGGCAAGACCGTGCGTTCCGCACCGGAATACGCGCCAGACTTTTTCCCTTCATTTCGCGCAGTCACGGACGCAGCGGACATAATTGTAAATTCGGATTACGTCGCCTTGCGGACCGCGTCCGTGCGGGAACGCAGCGGGATTGCCAACCTTCGGATCGCTGCGCTGCGCACCGGCGCCGTGAACATCCATCAACTGGAATTCGCCTCTGCCCGGCGGAAACTGCATCCAACCCAGCGCGCGACCGAAGCAGACATAAACCGCTGCGCTGCCGGCGCGTCCCGGCGGCCCGTCCAGATGCGTTGTGCTCGTCCAGAAGAAGGGATATTCGTCATTGGGCAGCCTGCTGATTTGAAAAATCGGCGAGATGGCCGGAATGCGCGAGTAATCCACGACGCTTTGCAATTCCTTTGCGTTGGGCAGCCGCCAGTCGTTATAGCCGAGATAATTCGTCGCGTTCAGTTGTTGCACCCACGCCAGCGCCTGCTGCCAGTTCATGCCCCCGTCGCTGTCAGCTTTTGACCACATCAAACCGGTCGCGCGGTCGGTAATCGTGCCATCGCCGTTGTCGTGGAAATTATTCTTGCCGTAAGCCGGATTGCCCCGGACGTAGCGGATGAACAGCTTGTGCGGGCTGCGCGTGCGCGGATTGAATTTCGGATAGCCCTTGATGCGTCCGTCCGCGAAATTCACCCCGAACACCGTGGAGTTGCCGTTCATGGTCGTGCCGACGTATTCCGTCGCGCTCCAATCCTGGCAATCAATCACCCGCTCGCCACGCGCCGGGTCGCCGTAGACAAAACCGAAATAATTTGTGTCGAGAAACGGCTTGGAACCCGCCATCGGCCCGGAACATTCGCCGGTGAATTGAATCAGCGAATAAAGCTCCTTGATGGTCGGCACGCGCCAGTCGTCGTGGCCGCCCACGCGGCACGATTTGGCGCCGGCCATCGCGTCCCACGACATTTTTTCGCCGCGTGCCTTCACCCACATCAGACCGGTGACCAAATCCGACACCGTGCCGTCGCCGTTGTCGCGATAGGCGGGCGTGTGCCCCGGATGCTGCGCGTCCTGCCCATAAAACGCTTGGCTCGGCAGCGGCGCAGCAATGACGCGGGCATTGTCGTAGCACAACGTCTGTCCCGTGCCGACGACGGGACAAGTGGGTTCAGCGGCAAAACTGTTTCCCGCCACGCAGGCAACGAGCCACGCGGCGGTCGCGCTAGAAATATTTCGGACAAAGTGCGTTTTCATTTTCACCGCCAGCTTACACGAATGCACCTCAAGGAAAGATGAAAATTCTTCCAGGAAACCAGCGCACTGATGCGGCAACCACCACAGGACATCCCGCGCGTGATGGAGATGGCGAAAAAATTCGGGCTGGAAATTCCGTAGCTGCTGAACGGTTGAAATCGACTTGCGGACGAAGTTTACCGATTCGTCTCCAAAGAAAACCAGCCGGTCAACGTCGTGCGCGAGGTCGTTTGCTTTGTCCACGACCTCGTCCATAAAGAAAACGGCCTCGTCCGCTTTATCCGCAAGCTCGTCCGTAAAGAAAACGAGGTCGCAGAAAACGTGGACGACCCCGCCTGTAACGTCCGCAAGGCCGTTCACGAAAGAAACGAGTCCGTTTTCTCTGTCCGCAAGCTGGAAAACTGTGTCTGCAACCTCGGAAATTAAAAATTCAAGGTTGAAAACTTAATTTCCGACATGGGAAAAGGCGTTTCCGACATTGAAAACTTTGTTTGCGACGTTGCGGACGACGTTTGCAAGTCATCCAATTGCGCGAAACAGGCTGGAAATGAGCCGGTTAGGCTGAAGACCGGCTTTTACCGCCCCAAATCCGCCAAAACCGGCGATGGCGACCGGTTGCAAAAACCTGTGAAACCCGCCGGACATCCCGCGCGGGATGGAGCTGGTGGAAAAATTCGGGCTGGATTTCCTGTGCCGCCCGGCGCGTGAATACAAATCTAGTTGCATTCCGGCCAAAGCTGGAGCCCGCGAAGGTATCCTTCGTTAAGCACCAAAGGCAATGGCACGAAAACCATCAGCCAGACAAACATCACCATCAAGCGCGGATGGCCATTCAGGAAATGGCGTTCCACAAGGATGCCGACCGCTTGAAGGAGGAAGTAAACCATCATCGTGCCGAAGAGAATTCTGCCCGTGAC
>Ga0074044_10000692_pt1 | contig 31574 bp, 27 predicted proteins | sample BogForMeECP23OM1_FD_94443 | JGI IMG/M metagenome (GOLD analysis project Ga0074044, IMG submission 94443) | Bog forest soil microbial communities from Calvert Island, British Columbia, Canada - Bog Forest MetaG ECP23OM1 | ecosystem: Environmental > Terrestrial > Soil > Wetlands ...
ATTATGCTGATTGCGGACGAGGTGGACTCGCAGTTGACGCAGAGCATTGACAGTTTTCTAAAGGCTGAAGCGGCAGAAGCCGCGTGAGGGTGGCATTCCCTTCCTTTGCCCATCCTACCCAGCTTGCGGGCGGCTCAAGAAAAGCGCGAATGAGCACAGCATCCAGCCATGGGAAGCCGGATTCCCGAAATGGAAACAAGCGCGATTGAAACGACATGTGCGACCCACCGCGACCTTGACCGCGCCGTGCTTAACCACTCAGGACGGGGATGACTACTCAACTACGTGTAGTTACGACTTCACCGTGACCGAGCAGGGCGTCGTGACACTGACCGGCGACGCGATATCGCTTGGCTGGAAGTACGATTCCGTGGTCTACATCGTGACGAACAAGTAATCCTGTTCCAGCTCGGGGCGGAATCATCATCGTTCCCCAGGGAAAGGCAAATCAGCCCTCCAAGGGACCATCAGCCTGTCGGTTATCAGCCGGTTGCCTGTCTAGTTAGCTTGGAGGGCTGATCATAAAAAGGGTTATTGGCCACAGGTTTTCCCGCATCTTGCCCTCCCCGCAATCTGCTTTGCACAATACCTGACAAAGCTACGAGCGACACTATTGCTCGAATCTTCATTATTCAAATGCCGAAGCACCGTCCACACTGCCAATTTTCAAGTTTTCGATAAAATCCCCATTTCACTCATTGACGCGGAAAGGGGGCCGAAATTCTCAACGAGTGTAATCGCCTTCCATGAGAAGGCCGGTCGGAGTCAAGTCGATTCTTTATGGTTTTGGTTGGTCCATGGTTCTTGTCTCCCGCCGAGTTGCCCCTGTCGCCACCCTTCCATCCGCACTCTCAGTCCTTTTCCACCTCCCACGCCATGCTTTCGCTAAATGTCACCTGCCAATCTCGGTGACTCTTTCAACGCCCACTCTCGATTTCACTCATTGACCCTCCGTCCTTGGCAGGGCGCATAGAAAAAGGCCCGCGATAGACTGCGGACCTCAGGACTAAACACGGACTTGGAAGTTACTCTACTCCACTAAGTGCTTGATTGAGCCCGACGATGTCAGCCCCAAGATCATTGCCGTCGGTGCCCATATTCTTGTAAGGGCTGCCCGGTTCAAGCTGGTAGTTGCCACCGTTGCCATTGTTGTAGTTCACGAATTGAACATCAGTGACCGTCTGTTGGAATAAGTTATCCGGTGGCCACGATGACGGTGGAAATTGTGATGGACTCGCTACCAGACCGTTGTTAGCAAACGTGTACGTACTGAAGCAGCTGTTGAGGATGGTGACCGGGACGTCCGAGATCGCACAACTTGTACCGCCGCCAAGCGCGTTCCAGACCGGGTACCTGCCGGTGGTCACAATATTGTTGGTAAAGGTGAATCCATACATCGATGGATTCGTGATCACGTTACCCACGATCATCATGCCGCTCTGCGGATCCGGGAAGCCGGTGACGTGATTGATCGTGATCGTGTTGAGAGGGTTCTCAGGCCAACCGTTCACCACTTCAAACAAATGGCCATCGCCAAAATACTGCTGGCTGATATCATCCATGACAACGTCGTGTATGCTCCAGCGGGTTCCCGCCTGGGCAGGTGCTCCGTCCTTTCCATTTCCGGACATTGAGGTTGCCAGCATGATGCCGGCCGCAGCGTGGAAGATGTGCGTGTATCGGATGGTCACGTCCGTGACCTGGCAGATCGGACAGACGTTCCCTCCTGATGGGACATGCTGATTCTTGGGAGTTACGAGTATGGCATAGCCCGGTTCGCCGAAACCTCCCCAGACGTCTTCCATCAGGTTGTCTTCGGCCAGCACACGTACCGCGTTCTTGAGTTCCATGTGGTGTCTTACAATAAACGGGTTGCCACCAACTCCCCCCTGAAACGGAGAGTTCCCCGGCATCCACTGCCACGGTTTGAAGAAGTGATTGAAATGGATCGTGATGTCGGTCGGCGTCGTGGTCGCCGCGCCACCGCCGAACAGGATGGCTTGGGCCGAGGCTTCCAGGAAGTTGTCCGCGATCTCGTAAATACCATCCTGGTAATTCCCCATACCTCCACCCACGGCGTGCGCTTCTGTACACGAACCCGTGATCGAGGTGCAGTGAAAGTCGCTGAAATAGGAGTCCAAGATGGCCACGTTGTTTGTGCCGGAGAGGCCGAAACCAACCTGGGTCTCATCCTGCGTCGTACCGTGCACCCAGCTCCGATCCAGCACGACATAACTTGCCGTGCCTCCCTTGCTCACCGATATTAGACGGGGAGCTCCCTTGGTCCCGGTGGGCCGGGTGATTTCCAATCCGAGCAGGCGATAATGATTCGCTCCCGACTTGAAGACCACAGGTCCGTTCGACCCTCCAGAAAGAATGAGTTTGGCCAGCACATCCTGCGGATTGTTGCAGGGGTACTGCGGACGCCCCGGCAACGAAGCGACTCCCGCATAGCAAGGCGTAACGCGCTGTCCCTCGGCGGGCAAACTGCTGTCGGGAGCGCTGGTGCGAACAATGATCCAGTTAGCGCTGTTACAATTCAGTGCCGGGAATACGAAGTTTCCCGTGAAAGTTGCCCCGGCCTGCAATTCGATGGTGTTGCCACATTGGGCGTTGTTCAGAGCTGCCTGCAGGTTATCACCGGCATTGACTGTGATGACGGCTCCGGGCGCGGGCGTGTCTGCCATTGAACTGGCAACAGTCGCGATCGGCAGTTCCGCCGGACCATCGTAACCGCTGGCGGGAGCGATGCTCACGCCGAAGTTGCCGGTGGTTGTGTTGTTATTGGCATCCGCGACCATGACTGTAAAGTTGAAAGTGCCAGCGGTTGTGGGTATGCCCACAAAATTCCCGTTCGTATCCATCACAATTCCAGTGGGAGGCGTGCCTGCGGAAATACTCCAACTATAAGGAGCAGTTCCACCCGTCGCCGTGAATGCTTCGCCATACATATTGCCTTGCTGGCCTTGGGGAAGACTAGGGGTGGTGATTTGCGGTTGGCGACCTTGGGCAAACAGGCATACAGAGAGAATCGGAACTAGCAAAATAAACAACGCTAAACGGTGGGACATGACGAACCTCCTGAACCCTGGTTTTTTTATACCGAGAACGGCTGAATTGTCCTCCCAACAACGGGTCGCGTCAATGCGAAACACTTTTCATCACCAGCGGGAGTAGTCTTCGATAGCGAGCGAAGCTGTTGATAAATCTCGATAGCCTCATTGACCATTGACCCGGGTTGCCCAAAAAACCTTCCCATTGCCATTTGCCCAACCACTTGATTCTTAACGATCGAGGCTTGCGCCTGGGAGTGGATCAAAAACTGCAACGGCGGCAATCCGTGCGTGGTGACCATGAACCAGAACCTCAGTCCCACGGCCACGTTTACGGGAGCGGGAGAGCCCCTGGCTGCTTCTCACCCCTCCACAGGTGGTGGCCCTGTCGGCTTCAGTTCCCCTCACGATCTATATTGGGTGGGGGATTCCCTACGCCGGCAGCAGCGGCGGGTTCAGCGGAAGCGCAAATCTGGAAGGTGAACTCGGAGCTCAAACTCATCGGGCCGGTGGATTGTAGTTATTCTCACAACCCGTGTGTTCCCGGGCTTATTCACACGGTAACCGGTTGGACGCCGATTTCAGGTAGTTCTTTTACGATTGCCAGTGTGTCCACATTGTCGTCGCCAAAAAAGGGAGTAATCGAATTCCTAGACGCACTAAACAATGCAGAGCTCCCCTTCCTGAAATCAGAAACGACATTGCCGGCAACCTCGTTCATCAGTGCGGGTCCATACATGAGTGGTTCGCCGTCCGTTGCATACGAGCCACAGCTCGGGCTGGTTAGCATGCCTGGCTCAGGGGGTTCGACGACGATCAGTTTTGATTCCTCGACTTCGGGAAGTCTGTTCTCATTTCTCAGCTTTGCTTTCAGCGGCACGGTCTCGACTACGCAAGCACCGTTCGATTCAAGTTGCAGTTCCACCAACGAACAATCGACGGGGCTTTTTTGGAGCGCTGATGGGTTGAGCTTTGGTTCCTCAGAGCCCAATGCAGGCGAAGGAGTCACGTTTGTGCCAAACACGGAGCTAGGGTCTAATTGTTTTCCGACTCAATAGCAGGTAGGCGTCTTGGAGGGAATCGACGAAACCGCGAACTAAACCAGCAACACGACGCCTTCTTTCCGCGCCGGTCTAAGAACGAAAGGGCCCCGATTCCGGTGAGAGTCGTGCGGTCGTGCTGCGCTTCCGTTGACTGCGCACATTTGCTGCCACAGACGAACACCCATGTCATAACAAAGCCAAACACCGCACCCTCCTAAGAAAATACTTCTGAGCATTATGTTTCCGGGGCCATCCACAGCTACAGCTGTTCCAACAACGATAGGGACAACCGGGTGTTCCAGCACTCCCTTAATCGCTTCCCGCACCGCCATACATACCTCCGCGTTGATCTCCGAGAGTTACCTTAGAAGAATAAGTAGGAGATCATGCTTCCACACGGACAGTATACCGCTTGGCGAACACACGGCGAAAGTGTTATTGTGCCTGGATGGACGAAGGCCGCAAACGGGTGATCGGCATCATGGCATCGGTCCTCGCCAGCTTGCACATGGAAAGCGCAGACGATTTATTCGGTACTCCACAAGGCAGTCCAAGGACGGATAAATTGATTGATGCGAGTATTCAATGGGCAGAGAGGATCATGCGAAGGATTGATACGGTGTGCGGGAGGGATTGGGATTCCATGTTGGAAAGTGGTTAGCACACATATATGTAATGTCGATCACCACACCGCATTGCACAAATCCTCTAAACTGCCGTCGGTAGATCATTGACTGCCCGGCCTGCATCGGAGGATAATTCTGCCGGTTCTTGACTGCCGCGAAATTTCTCCCCCTTAATCGGTAATCAAGCCGGGCCTTTTTCTACCTGATCTCCGATACGACGAAAGGTTCCCTATGAAGCGTGCGTCCTTCGTCTGCCTGTTTCTGTGTTTGACGACATTCTTGTTGTCCCAGTCAAGTCCTGTTCTGCCGATCGATCAGAGTGCGAAAGCTGTGCCTCCGATCAGTGTGTCTGAGCCCGACCCGAAAGCTCAAGCCAAGATCCTCGATCAGTGCGGCAAGCTGCCGCTCGCCTTCGAGGCAAATCATGGGCAGACGGATACGCAAGTAAAGTTTCTGTCGCGCACGGGTGGCTACACGCTGTTCCTCACCGCCGATGAAGCGGTGCTGGCACTCAGCGGGAAGAAGGCGAACACGAATAAAGCAAAGGCCGTGGGTGTTTCTCATTCATTACAGTCTGGCACGGCTGAGCAGAAAGTTGGTGGTGTGCTGCGGATGAAACTCCGCAATGCCAATCCTGCGGCGAGAGTGACGGGCACGGACGAACTGGCGGGCAAGAGCAACTATTTCATCGGTAACGACGCGGCGAAGTGGCACAGCAATGTTCCGACCTACGCCAAGGTGAAGTACGAAGGAATTTATTCCGGCATTGATTTGGTTTACTACGGCAACCAGCGGCAACTTGAGTATGACTTTGTCGTCGCACCGGGTGCAGACCCGCATCGCATCGCATTCAACGTTCGTGGAGCGAAGATGATTCGGCAGGCTAAAAGCGGCGAATTAGTGTTCAAGGTCGGCGAGGATGAGATTCGCTGGCACATCCCGGTTGTGTATCAGGAGAAAAATGGCACTAGGCAGGAGATTGCGGCACATTACGCCATCACGGATCCGAACCGGGTGGGATTCGAGGTGGCAAAGTATGACCCAAGCAGACCGCTGTACATTGATCCGCTGATTTACTCCACCTACTTGGGCGGCAGCGAGGCTGACTATGGCCAAGCCATTGCTTTGGATAGCTCGGGCTACGCTTATGTCACCGGTCAAACCGCTTCTACAGATTTTCCGATCACGCCCGGTGCCTTCCAGACGACTTGCTGTGGTACCTTCGTGACCAAGTTCAACCCATCGGGATCAGCCTTGGTTTACTCCACCTATCTAGGTGGCACCTCCGGCGTTAGCTCTAGCATCGCTGTGGACAGCGAGGGCAACGCTTACGTCACCGGCTACACCGAGTCGACGGACTTTCCGGTCACACCCGGTGCCTTCCAGACGACCTGCGGTAACCCAACCGCCTGTGCCTTCGTCACCAAGTTCAACCCCACGGGGTCGGCGTTGGTTTACTCCACGTATCTTGGTGGCAGCGGCGGGCAGGGTTTTGGAGACTACGGCCAAGACATCGCCGTGGACAGTGGGGACAACGCCTACGTCACCGGACTGACTGGCTCAAGCAACTTTCCCGTCACGCCGGGTGCCTTCCAAACAACCTACGGTGGTGCCTTCGTGACCAAGTTCAACCCCACTGGGACGGCCTTGATTTACTCCACCTATCTGGGCGGCAGCGGGGTTGCCCAAGGCTACGGCATTGAGATAGACAACTCGGGCAACGCTTACGTCACCGGCGAGGCCGGCTCTGACTTTCCGACCACACCGGGTGCCTTCCAAACGACCCTTGGCGGTGGCGAAGTAGACGCCTTTGTGACCAAGTTCAACCCGACGGGGTCGGCGTTGATTTACTCCACCTATCTGGGTGGCAGCGGGAGCGATGGTGGCTTACGCATAGCCGTGGACACCGAGGGCAACGTTTATGTGACCGGCTGGACTAAATCAACCGACTTTCCCGTCACGCCCGGTGCCTTTCAGATGTCCTGCAGCAACTCCCGCCACTGTGAGAATGCCTTCGTGACGAAGTTGAACCCCACGGGGTCAGATCTTGGTTACTCCACATATCTACGTGGCACCGACGCCGGCCAAGACATAGCCGTGGATAGCGTAGGCAACGCTTACGTCACCGGCCAAGCCGTCCGCCATTTTCCGGTCACTCGCGGTGCCATTCAAGAAAAGACCAGCGATGTTGCCGCCTTCGTGACCAAGTTCAACGCCACGGGTTCGGCGTTGGCTTACTCCACCTTACTGGGTGGTAGCGATAGCGATTCTTGTTGGCAAACTTGGGGACAGGGCATCGCCGTGGACAGCGAGGGCAACGCTTATGTCACCGGCTCAACCTGCTCAACCGACTTTCAGATCACGCCCGGTGCCTTTCAAACGACCTACGGCGGTGGCGGAGAAGATGCCTTCGTGACCAAACTTCAAATGCTGGCGGCGACCATGACCACTCTCACGTCTTCTCCAAATCCGTCCACCTACGGACAAGCGGTAATCTTCACCGCCGTGGTCACTTCCAGTGGTGGTGCACCGCCTGATGGAGAAACCGTGTCGTTCATGAAAGGCAAGGCAGTACTGGGAACGGGGACGTTGAGCGGCGGCTCGGCTACTTTCACGACCTCGACGCTCCCCGTGGGTACAACGTCAGTCACGGCGGTGTATGGCGGTGACTCGAACTTCGCTGGCAGCACATCGAAGCCGGTGAAGCAGGTGGTGGAGAAAGCCGATTAAGGAGACTTATGAACAGCTCAATGAAGCATCGGAGTCGGATTCTTGGAAGAATGACTTGTGGAACTCTGACACTGACTGTGCTTTCTACTCTGCTGCTGATTGCCCCTCCAGCGTATGCACAAAGCGGAGCCTATGGCGTAGTATTTCCGACGAATTTGAATTTTCAAGCAGCGGTGGGTCAAACGAGCCCTCCGCAACGGGTAAGTCTCAAGAACACCGGGGATTCGGAACTCACAGTGTCCAACATTTCAATCAGCGAAAATTTTGCTATCCCCACAAATCAGTGTGCAAAAGGGGTCAAGCCGGGAACACACTGCGATGTCTATGTCACGTTCACTCCTCCCGGTCTTGGAACTTACACTGGCACTCTGATCTTTACGGATAACGCATCGAACAGCCCGCAGACTGTTTCGCTTACGGGCAATACTGCTCCGTTTGAGACGGTGCTCTATAACTTCACCGGTGGCAGCGATGGCGGCAATCCCACCTCCGGCCTCACCTTTGACGGTGCGGGCAACCTCTATGGCACGACCACGTCTGGAGGGCTTGGATATGGGACTGTATTCGAGCTGTCGCCGAACGGCACCGGAGGCTGGAACCAGACCACTATCTACAGCTTCTGCTCTGCCCCGAACTGCACGGACGGGTCGTATCCAGAGTCGTACCTGATACTCGATAGCGTGGGAAATCTTTACGGAACAGCGAACAATGGCGGGGAGAATGGAGCCGGCGTCGTGTTCGAACTAAGTCCGGGGGAAAGCGGCTGGACTGAAACCGTTCTGTATAGCTTTGGTAGCATTGGTGGCTACGCTGACCGTCCGATAGGGGGTCTAGGCGGTCTGATCATGGACCCGGCGGGCAATCTCTACGGCCCGACTTACGTGTGGGAGCTCGACTACGGAACTGTCTTCGAGCTGAGCCCGTCCGGTGGCGGCTGGGCGGAGCAAGATATTTCACCTTGGCCTAGTTATTCTGGGTTGACTATGGACGCGGCCGGAAACATTTTTGGCTCTGCGTCTCCCGTAGTGTTCGAGCTGTCACCAAATGGCAGCGGCGGTTGGAATTTTACCGTTCTTTACACCTTCCCCAAAGGTACGGCTGTAGAAGGTATGCTCGACCAAGCCGGAAACCTTTACGGTACAGCAGCCAATGGTCACAAGAGAAAAAACGGAATCGTTTTCGAATTGAGCCCCGGAGAGAATGGATGGACAGAAAAGATTCTCTACTCCTTCAAGGGCAACGTTCCTTCAGCAGGGATGGTGTTCGATGCAGCGGGGAACATTTATGGCACTACGTTCTACAGCGGCTATGGAACTGTTTTCGAACTAGTGGCCCCGGTTGGCGAGGGCAGCTATAAAGAGAAGGTTCTCTGGAGTTTCAACGGCACGGACGGAAGTGAGCCTTTTGACAGGCCGGTCTTGGACAACGCAGGCAACCTGTATGGCACGGCCTCCGATGGCGGATTGTACACATACGGCGTTGTGTTCGAAGTGACTCCGTAGGATTCAGCGTCCACGAGCACACTCACCTTGGCATGGACAACATCACGGCGACGTGACGGGAGCACCAGCTTCTAGTGGCAGTTTGACGGTGGATGGGGTGTAAGCGTCCGGTTGTGACCGTCTCGAATCATAGGAAAATCAAAACCAGATAAGTATCTATACGAGCGTGGTCTCTGAGGGGCTGTTCAGTTAGGCCGTCTGAGGAGCGATCCGCCTATTCCAGGTCATGCGATTGCCTCGGTGATCAAGAAGGGGGTTCCAACCGAAGTCGCGGTTTATAGACAAATTCCAACTTAGGTGTCTCGGGCGGCGTCTTTGAACCTGGCCGATAATGGCGAACACCGCTGCTGAACTGTCTCCAATTGATCGAGGAGCGAACAGCCCGAATGTCCGCACAGCGTGTTCGTAACGCTCCGGTACGTGTTGCGCCCATGCAGCGAGGAATTCTCTCGGTGTGAGGCGAAAAATCACCTGACGACCCAGTCTTTTGTCTTTGGCCCAGAATTCTATCTCTTGCTTGCTGATTGCGGTGATGCGACGTTGGGCTATGGGTGGCCGCCTCGCATATCTGCCGGCATATCGCAGGAAGTGCTCCTTAGAACCCAGCGACTGCAACTTCACACTCCACCAGCGATTCTCTTGGTTACTGAGGGTTGCCTCGACCTGTTCGGCGGGCAGGCTAGTAGAGAGCATTCCGGCCCGCAAACTAGCTCGCAACACACGGATGACGGCCTTACGCCAGTGGTGAGTGAGAGCATTAACATCATAGTAGACAGTAGCGCGCCACGTTCCCGCCACTTCCAAACCTCCCGCTGTCACCATTACGTGAACGTGGGCATTGAATTCGAGCCTGCCATTGAATGTATGAGGGATGGCAATCACTCCGATCCTCAATCCGAATTTGGCGCGGACCCACGCCTCAACGGTCTTTGCGGCAAGAACTGGCAGGAGCCTCGCAAGTTGCCTATCGCGGAAGAGGGGCCATAAAACGTCCGGCATCGTGAAAGTTATTCCTTTGTAAGGCACGTCCGGCAAAGCAGCCCAACGCTCACGTTGCCATCGTGAAGTCGCACGAGCCCCGCAACTGGAGCAAGCGCGCCCTTTGCAGGTGTGAAAAACCACTCGCTCTTCCATCCCCGAGGAATAGACCTCTGCACCCAACGCGGCTGTTCCGCACGCCAGAGCCTTCTCAAAGGCGCTACGGACTGCGGGGCGTGTCGATTCTACGTCCCACAGATTCCGGTTCTCACGCAAAACCCTCTTGAGTGGGTGCCTGTACTTCATGGCTATATCACTCGTTCGCTCTGATACATGAGCGATTGAAGATCCTCTCCTACAAGGATCACTGATCGCTTTCGTCGGCTTATCTGCGCCGAGACCGAACCAGGCTGTTGTCGTTCCCGTTGCTGCAAGCTGTTCAGAATAGCCGCGGCGTCTAAGGTCCGATTCGTGCTGCGACGAAACAAGTCATGTTCAATTTCGCCAACGACCTGATCGCAATACTGTTCTGTTAGTGCCTCAAGCTGTCTCCCGCGTGGAATTTTGCAAAGAAGATGCGCGCGATTGATTGAGATCGATCCATTCGCTAACTCGCCCAACATCCTCGGATGACCTTTGTCGATGATTTCCTTCACTTTGCTGACATTACGACCTCCTGCCCCTGCAATCGCAGCAATCTGCTCTCTTACGTCGATCTGGGCAGCCTTTGGCAAAGTTGCCGAACCCTTGTATTTGCCACCCATCTGCATGTTGGTCAGTGCTCGCTCTTGTAGGCCTCCCTCCAGCTTCAGCGCAAGGCGAATGCGTATGAAAGAGTTCCAGTGGTTACGACTCTTCTGCAAGCTGAGCATAAACTGGAGGGCGTCATCATCGGTGAGGGTGTATTCCAGACACTCTATGGTTGAGACCTGCCGCGACACTGCAAATCGCCATTGCCCAAAGCCCGCCAGGATCACGCCGCCGTGCGTCACCAGAACAGGTTGCTCGGGCACCAATCGGTCTTGGCACCGAGCAACTTCTTGAAGCTCAGGCAGAAAGGTGCAAAAACCGGTCTCCTCCAATGCTGGATGAATACGCAGCTCTTGCGGGGATCGCATCACTGTTCGACATTGATCGCCAACGGTCGTCATATCGCGATACTGAAATGGTGCATTCGGACGACGGCGACCTCAATGAAGTCCACTCTCAATGCGAGCAAGAAAGAGTCCAGGGAGCAATGATTCCGCGAGTTCGAGACTGGCCAGTTTTTTACTCGCGCCGCGCGAGTTGCGCGAGTACCGGCGTCCGTTTGGATGGCAACAAGGTGCGTCTTGCTGTTAGCGCGAGTCGGATGTAGCATTGCTAGCTCGAAAGACGGCGACGAATTCCGCAAGGATTGGAGAAACCTACCTTGGGACATACCCGCCTCGGTCCACTTCCGAAATCAAGAAGCTGGAACCAAGTAGTTGAATCGCTCACTGGACGCGGCTCGGGTTATTTACCCGTTTCCAGTTCCGCCTCTCGCGTCAACATAATCGCAGCGAAGACCCTTAAAGCAGCCAGAAGCACGCTGGCAAGAGCCAGCGACGATCCTGGCGTTCGCTATACCTTTTACCTGCTTACCCAAGTCGTTCTGGCTTCTCGCAACCCAGACTGGCGAAGCGAACTCGATCAGCACGGCATCTCGCTGTCAGACCAGAGCAGCGTCTTCGACCTTACGGCAGAAGTGCAGGGCGCAATCGACCGCTATATCAGCGTTACTCCTCTTGGTGCGACAGACGTTAGTGAGATGGCACAGCAGGCTGCCGGGGAAGCCCTGACGAGCCTACTTGCCGCGCAAACATCCAGCCTATTTGGAGACGCTCACTCTAAAGATCTGAAGAATGCTTTGCGCAATCTATCGACGAAGAAGGGCTTCGGGCAGTTGGGGCAGAAGTTTTTCGCCCGATTCGTTGCGAGATTTCTCAATTTTCACTTGAGCCGTGCGACCGCCGCAGGGCTGGGTGCTCCTCGCTTGCAGAATTTGGGGTACATAGGTGAATTCAATGAGGCACTCACAACCCATTGCGAAGAGAGTGCGCGAATTGTCCGCGACTTCTGCGGGGACTGGTATTCCAAAACCGAATACGAGCAGGGCATTGATCTTTCAAATTCAGCGCGTTTTCTGGCAATCGCCGTTAGGAAACTGAAGAGCGAACTTCAGCATCAGGGGAGCGACTCCTGACTCGCAGCCGTCTCTTCGTTTGCAGTGGCGCTTCAGTGAATGCGCGTGACCCTGCCTGGACGGAACGCCACCGAATCGACCTAGAGGCGATTGGCGATAATCACAACGTCCACATCCGGGTCGAAGACGTTGCTCGAACGTTCCAACACAACATCTCTCCGAGGCTGATGGACTTTTTGGAAATCGCTTCCTATGTGTTCACAGCGGACTGCTCCACGCAACGGGGCGAGTGGAAAGATGAGAAGAGTGAGGAACCTTGGGGAAGGGATCTAGCCTTCCTCATCGGAGTTAGGGAGCCCGAGTTCTGGGAATCTCCGAAAGTGAAGGGCCTGATGCAGGAGGTGCTGCGTTTTCTCTCGAACGACACCTATTCATTCAAGTTTGTACCGCTTGAGAAGGATCGCCCTTCCCATACGCCTTACTTTGAATTTCGCGACCAAGACGACTGGCCGTTTCATAAACCGGATCGTGTGGTGATGTTTTCGGGGGGGTTGGATTCGCTGGCAGGGGTCGTCGAAGCGGCGTCCTCGGGAGGCAAGTCGGTTTTGGTCAGTCATCGACCCGTCTCCACACTGGACGCACGTCAGAGAAAGCTGTTCGGCGAATTATCGAAGAAATACCCCGGTCAACTTATTCACGTTCCGGTCTGGATCAACAAGGATGAGCGGTTTGGTAGAGAGCCCACTCAGCGGACTCGTTCGTTCTGTTCGCCGCCCTGGGCACTCTCGTAGCGCAATCGATTGAGGCGCAAGGTATCCGATTTTATGAGAACGGCGTCCTGAGCGTGAACCTGCCGCTCGCAGAGGAAGCATTGCGGGCACGGGCATCGCGGACCACTCATCCCGTGACTCTTCGCTTGCTGTCGTTATTGGCCGCGGCCGTAACCGGGCGAGAATTGCTGATCGACAATCCCTTTCTGTTCAAAACCAAGGCTGAAGTCGTGCAAATTCTAGCCGAACGCGGCCAGACTGATCTAATCGCGCTCAGTTGCTCGTGTTCGCACCTCATGTTCCAGTCTAGCGCAAAGCGCCACTGCGGCCAGTGCAGTCAGTGTATTGATCGAAGGTTCGCCGTGGCTGGTGCAGGTTTGCTCTCCAAGGACCCTGAAACGGACTATTCGAGTGATGTGTTCATCGGTGCGCGCCCCAAAGAATTGGATCGTTCCATTGCCATTGATTACACGCGGCATGGAATCGAACTCGAACGCCGGTCTGATGTAGAGATCGCGGCAAACTTTAACGCGGAAATAAGCCGTGCCGTGCGCTACGAACGCAAAGGTCGAGACGCGGCTGAGGCTCTAATTTCGATGTACAAGCGACACGGAGCAGTCGTGCGAAGCGTTCTGGAGGAGCAACTACGAATCAACGCCCCAAAGCTTATCGACCGAACTCTCGAAGGGACTTCTCTGCTGGCGCTTGTCGTTGGGCAAAACTACCTTTCTGGTAGTGAACGCTTGGCTGGAGCCTTTCTAGATCAAGGCAGCCTTGCGGAGAGCGAGACACGCAATGCGGACAGCCTCATTCAGACGAAATTGGACGAGATTCTCAGGAGATTCGACTCTGGCGTTGGCATTGGCACTCAGCGTCGCAAGGTGACGAGGAAGGCAAGCCCTCCGACGAAACGAGACACCATCCTTTTCGGTGCTATTGCCAGCGGTCTGGAGGGGCTCAAGTATTGCAGTTTTCTCGACAATCACAGAGTAAGACCGAAGTGGTCTGACACTGGCCCAAGAAGTTACCGGGACAGCTATCTCGCAAGCGGTTCTTACAAAAAGAAGGTCCAGGACGAAAAGAGCCGTGCCAAACAGAGGAAGAACCACTTTGAGGAGTCCGTCCTGGCAGAAGCCTTCATCACCTACCTACCGGACGAATTCGACAACCTTGGCCCTCTCCGGAACTCGAACTCGCGCAACTCGCGCGACGCGAGTAAAAAAATCAAACCCTCCAAAGGCGCTTGATTCCTCTTGGAACCCTAAGGATTCACTCGCGCAGTCCCACGGGACACTGTTGGCCGTGTTGCGGTAGGTAGAAGATGGGAGTGTCCAAAGCGGATTGGCGGTTACCGTAACCGCAATACACCCCTAAGTGACGGAAAACATGAACCTAGAAACTGCCGATGTCCCATTGATGTCCCAAACGAGTGGGAGCGGCGGCCGCGGTGATCGATTCGGTGGAACTGGCTGCGATGCTGGCGAGTCTCCGAATCTTGGACTCGGAGCCACGCTCGCGACCGCACATCGTCGAAACGAGCGAATACGATTCTGAGTCTTCCCCGAATCGGGCGGTGGTGAGAGTCTGAATGAAGAGCGACAATAACGTCACTAGACGACTGTTGCGGCTGAAGCCGGCAGCTGACTATTTGAGTGTCTCCGCGGGCACTTTGCGGGCAATCGTTCAGCGCGAGGGCTTGCCGGTGATCCAGCTCTCAGAGAACGGCCACGCGCCTTGGTTGCTCGACGTGCGCGACTTGGATGCTTGGGTCGATCGAACGAAGAGGAGTTTGGAGTGAAGAGGATGGGCACGACAGAGGCACTCACGCTCTCAAGCCCGCGTGAACACTGATGGTTTAAGGAGGGCATTGGATGCTGTATCCAAGGAGCTCGGACAAAGGAGTTGCGGCGCACGTTGTACTCAAGAGGTTCCAGAATGAGACTCCGTGACAGGGCAGTATTAATTGCTGTGACAGGGTTGTGGATGGTTCTATCGAACTGGTTCAGTGTAGTTGTCCCAGTTCAACGCTTCAAACTTGGGGAGTTCCACTTCCACTCTACACGGAACGATATAGGATTGTTTTGCCAACAAGTGATAGGTGGTGTCGGCACACATAGACGAATGTTGAATCGGAGTATTCGGGAATCCGTCACCATAAGTGAACGTTGCAATAATGACGATCTGTTGACTTCCGTTATTAATTCTATCTTCTGCGACACTCGGCACTGTGACCGCAATATTCATTGGCAAACCTGGACTGATCGAATCAAGGTGATGAAAACTGCGATGACGCTCGACTATGGCGTCAAAGCTGGCTCCGGCGAGAGAGCTAGGATTATCAACACTGAAAGTAGCTTCATAGGAAACGACATCTACGCTGCCAGACGGGATGTGCCCTCCATTTATTATTGGGAGTTGAACATTTTTCTTGTCAAAGTTCTCCACTGGCGATCCGAATACGACATATGCTCTTTCGGAAATGTGCAACGTATCCTTAGCGGTTGTAGCAGCGCTTTGTGTCGCACTAGCCAGCCGTTTGAATTGCTCCACAGCCTTAGCGGTTTGAGTGTTAATCTCGCTGGCGCTTTGAGAAAAACTCTCAGCGGCGGCGGCGTTCTTGTCGGAAGCTGTCGCAATTTTCCGAGCAGCGCCGGCTTGAATATTGGCAGCATCAATCAATTGCTGGGTTTGCTGTCCAGAAGATTCCATGATCCGTTTTTGCTGGCGATAAACTCCCCATTGCAGGAACGCGATAACAGCTATGACTACGCTGATAACCACTGTCATATGTTCGGGGAAATTTCCTCTTGGTCGATAGGGGTCTCTCCACCACGTTACAAACCGTCGCCAAATACGAATTGGGAAGACTGGTTTTGGGCTATCGTGGGGGCGCTGCTCTTCGTTTGCGGGTGTCTGCTTTGCTGGACTGCCTTGTTGTTGCTGGACGAATCCTTGTCCGGTGGTCTTTATCTCGGATTGTTCGGTTTGCTGTGCGCCATTGGCGGCGCTGGTTTCATCGTCCAACATGGGGGTCTCCTTTAGAGGTCCTGAATACATCGAAGGCCCGGAAGTACTGGAGAACTTTGAACAGCTTGGACGGGCAATTCTACAGGCTCCAAAGCTCAAGACAAAGCCCAAGAAGGAGCTGGGACTCTATGTCCGAGGCTCTCTCCGAAGCCCGCGCTGGGCGCGGCGTTTGCTTACACTCGTACCGAACTATGCCCGTCAAGAAAGGAATTGCTGTGAAAACGCTGGCGGAAAAGAGTAAGATCGAAGCGTGGCAGGACGGTGTTGAGACCGCGCCTGCCACTGACCACACTCCTGATAGAGACAGGAATATGGCTCCTTCCATTATCGCCGTTCCGGTGATTGCAGCAAATTCCGCTCTTGATTCAGGTCTGTGTGTTCAAACTCTGAAGGGAGCAAACACCATGACCGAAAACGCAACGCCAAGGCCGCGCGGCTCTGGCTCGATCTATCAGAACGGCTCTGCCGTCTGGTGGGTCAAGTTTTACATGCGCGGCATCGCACGCAGAGAGAGCAGCCATTCTCCCGACCGCAAGGTCGCAGAAAAGTTGCTCAAGCGCAGACTCGCCGAAGTCGAAACAAAAACCTACATCGCAAGAACCAACGTGAAAATCAGTGACGAGCGCGACGGAAAACCCGTTGGCGGTACGCTGATCTCCGATCTGTTCGCCGAATACCGACAGCAAGGCCGCAAGAGCCTCGCGACGGCAGAATGGCGATGGGAAAAGCATCTCAAGCCGTTCTTTCACAAAATGCCCGCCGATGATCTCAACACCGATCTGGTGCAACGCTACTGCTCGAAGCGGGAAGCGGAGGGAGCGAGCGGCCCGTCAATCAATCGGGAGCTGGCCCTTCTCAAGCGGGCGTTTCATCTCGGGATGAGATGCACGCCGCCGAAGGTCAGAGCGTGTCCGGTGATGCCGACGTACAAAGAGAGCGACGGGCGCAAGGGCTTTCTCGAAGACTCGCAATACACGCTACTGGCAAGGGAATGCAGCAAGGTGGGGCTTTGGCTCCGCGCCTTGCTGACTACAGCCTATAGCTTCGCCTTCCGCAAGGGCGAATTGCTCTCGCTGCGCGTCAAGCAAATTGACCTGGCGAACGGCACAATTCGGCTGGAAGCGGGGATGACCAAGAACGGGGAAGGCCGCATCGTGAAACTGACGCGCGAAGTCGCAACCCTGCTGACGGCGTGTGTCATCGGGAAAAAGCCCGATGACTTTGTATTCACGCGACCGGACAAGAAACGCAAGGACGGCACCTTGACGAAGGGCGGGCCGGTGGAGGGATTCCGCAAAGTCTGGGAGTCAGTTTGCTGCTCGTCTGGAGTCGGGAAGCATGTGTGCCGTGTGTGCTATGACGAAGCGAAACGGGAAGCGAAGGAATCAGGCGAGCAGATCGTGATTCCTTCGCCTATCGGCGCAACGGGCCTGTGTCCTGACTGTGGCCGAACGTGCAAAAAGGGAAGCCAACGCAAGTATGTTGGCCTGATCTTTCACGATCTGCGACGGAGCGGCGTGCGCAACCTTCGCAGGCTTGGCGTTCAAGAGAGCATCGCCATGCGAATCAGCGGACACAAGACGCGAGCCGTATTCGAGCGCTACAACATCGTTGACGAAGCCGACCTCGCCGACGCTGCCAGCAGACTTGACGCGAAGCAAAACGCTGCAGCGGTGGAGGTTAATCGAGACTTCGGGCACGATTTGGGCACGATTGCCGCAAATTGCACCAAAAATGCAGCACACGCGCAGACCGAGCGCCAAGCTGCTGTTCTGACTAACTAGCTGTCTGTGAATGGGTTGGGTATAATGCTCTCATCTGCGGTGGGAGTAGCTCAACTTGGTAGAGCATCGGACTGTGGCTCCGACGGTTGCGGGTTCGATTCCCGTCTCCCACCCCAAGGCTTCCGCGAGTGCTAGACCTTCGTCCAACTAGCCGACAAAAGAGCCCCGCCCAAGCGGAGCTTGAACGGGGCACCCTCTAAGGCTCCGGTAGTAGCCACTAACTGTTGCCAGCTTGTTTTAGGCAGCGAGCGACGAGATGACCGAAACCACTTCGACGACTTCCTCGATATCGCCGACCAGCGACTTGATGTCGGCGATGATCGAATTGAGGAACGATCCCAAGTCCGAGGTATTGCTGCAGCTGCAGTGGGCTATGGCCTGAATTGCGTGCTGGCCTTGCTTGGGCTGCAGGTGTACCCAGTTCTTGGCAAGTTCGGCGTTCTTTTGGGTGATGTCCCAGGTGTCGATATTTCCGCCCGTGGGGACGTCGTTCTTACTGTGGCAGAAAGTGAAAGCCACCCCGTTTGACGACACCACGACGACAGCCGCGTGGTAGTCCTGGGCGGGTGCGTCGAAGATGGGAATACTCCCCCGATCCTGGTACCAACCCGAGAAGGTCGCCTTGCCGTCGCAGGTAAGGACCAGGCTCATCGCCACGCCAGCCCCGTTTGCCCCGCCTCCGAATCCGATATTGTGTGCGGCGCCGGAAGCACTGGCGGGTGGTGTCAGGGCCGGGAATGTCAGGGTGATTTGGGGATCGGTGAATACTTGCATCAGCGGGTAGAGGTTCCACAGCTTCACCAGTGGAGCAGCGAAAAGGTCGGTGTTTCCCGCATTCTTCCAAGCCAACAACACTTCGTCGTCAGCGGAAGTCTGCGGGGCCAAGACCGGCCGAAAGTCGCTCTCGACTGCGACAAGTTTGGCCGGCGAATACCATTCGGTTTTGCCGGACGCTAGACGAATGTGCCACACGTGGTTTTTGGCTGCATCCCGCCATGCAAGATAAAGATCTCCGTTATGGCTGTATGCTAACGCTGGCCCTTTGGAAGTCTTGAAGTCAGTCTTCGCCTTAGGGTCCATGAAACGGGGCTCGTCCTTCTCCCAGCCTTTGCCAGGAGAATACTTCGCGAGCCGAATTGCTGTGTCGGAAGCGCCCTTCCATGCCAAGTGGACGATTCCCTTGAAGCTGGCCAGAGCTGGTGAGTCGCAGCTGGCGGCATCGGGCACCGCCTCCTGCTTGCTCCAAGTTTTGCCGTCGGAAGACTTCGACGACTGGATGGTATTCCCGTGTTCGTCTTTCCAAGCGAGGTACAGTTCCTTGTCGGTTACGGCGAGGGCCGGCGCGGCAGTTGTGCTGATTCCCGCAATCGGAACCCCCGCAGACCAGGTTGATCCGGTGAGCGAGGAAGTAAAGATACGGGTGTCCTTATCCGCGCCCTTCCACGCCATCAACAATTTCCCTGCGAAGTAGGCCAGGGCCGGGCCGTCGGACGATGCAGCATCCTTGATCTTTTCCGCCTTGTCCCAGTCGAAGCTGTTTTGGTTGTTCTTGGCAGCACACGAGGTCCAGTAAATACTTCGGTCGCTCGTCGTCCACGCCAGGAAATATTTGTCACCGCTTGTGGCCGCCGCGGGCGCGTCGACCGTGTTAACACCGGAGACTTTCTGTGGTTTGTTAATCATCTTGTACTCCTTTCGATTTGGATACAGCGTGGTGGGTTGAAGTGAGTAAGAGGCGGTTATTCCTCAATCCCATTTGCGTCTCTATGGAAGACCACTTTGATCCGGATCGAGGGAAGAACCGTTGGGAAGGGTGCGGAAGTCCGGTTTGACTTCCACAGGGATAGTGCGATCTGGGGAGAAAACGTTTCAGGTGGTATCGATCGTGTGATTTTGGTCGGAGTACCAAGACCTAGGATCGAGCGCGGGGCGGGAGCCAGATGCTCGAAGCCGTGGTGCCCCGTCCTTGTCGCGTTTTCTGCGACAGAGCCTGCCCTGAGCGAAGCCGGGGATTCTGACTCAGGCCCGTGCGACTACTTCTTCTTTGACTTTTTCTTTGATGGCGTAGTGCGACTCAACATAATCGTCGAGAATCTTAATGAACTCGGCGACGATCTTGTCGCCTTTCAGGGTGGTGAAGAGGCGGCCGTCTACGTAGACGGGGGCTTTCGGTTCTTCGGCGGTTCCGGGCAGAGAAATCCCCAGGCTTGCGTGCTTCGATTCTCCGGGCCCGTTGACTACGCAACCCATCACGGCGACCTTCATTTCTTCCACGCCGCTGTGAGTCTGTTTCCAGACCGGCATCTGCTCGCGCAGGTAGGTCTGGATCTGCTCAGCCATTTCCTGGAAGAAGGTGCTGGTGGTGCGTCCGCAGCCGGGGCAGGCGGTGACTTGCGGGGTGAAGCTGCGAATCCCGAGCGACTGCAAAATTTGCTGCGCCACGCGAACTTCTTCGGTGCGATCGCCTCCGGGAGCGGGCGTCAGCGAAACTCGGATCGTGTCGCCGATGCCTTCCTGCAACAGCACGGCCATGGCCGCGCTTGACGCTACGATGCCCTTGGCGCCCATGCCCGCTTCCGTCAATCCCAGATGCAGTGGATACTCGCAGCGCGCAGCCAGGATGCGGTAAACGTCGATCAGATCCTGCACTCCGCTCACTTTGGCGCTCAGGATGATCTGGTCGGGGCGCAGGCCGTGCTGCTCGGCGAGCTTGGCGGAACTGAGCGCGCTGACCACGATCGCTTCCATGGTTACTTCGCGTGCGTCCTTGGGTTCGGGAAGACGCGAGTTCTCGTCCATCATCTTGGTCAGCAGGGCTTGATCGAGCGAGCCCCAGTTCACGCCAATGCGCACCGGTTTCTGGTACTTGACCGCAACCTCGACCATGGTGCGGAAATTGTCGTCCCCCTTACGTCCAATGCTGGAATTCCCCGGATTGATGCGGTACTTGGCCAGACCTTCGGCGCAGCCGGGGTACTTGGTTAACAGGAGATGTCCGTTGTAATGAAAGTCGCCAACGATGGGCACGCGCACGCCGAGCTTCTGCAGGCCCTCAACGATGTGGGGGATGGCCTTGGCAGCATCGTCGTTGTTGACGGTCACCCGAACTACTTCGCTACCGGCCCGTGCCAGGGCGGCGACCTGCTTGACAGTGCCGGGGATGTCGGCAGTGTCGGTGTTAGTCATGGACTGCACCATAACTGGTGCAGCGCTGCCCACGCGGACTCCGCCAATCGAGGCGGTAAAGGTTTTTCTGCGCTTAATTTCAGCCATGTGTGAGGTCTATTTTAAACCAGCCAGGGAAAAAGCGCGAAGTGCGCGGCGCGCGTTCGCCCTTCAATCGAAAAGCTCGCTGTGCGAACCGAGACGCACGAGTTGGAGCACGTCCGCATCCGGCTTGCGGTAGATCAGCAGCAGATCGGGCTTGAGGTGACACTCCCGATGGTCGCGCCAGTCTCCTGCCAGAGCATGGTCGCGATTCCTTTCAGGCAAAGGCTTGTCTTCGGCTAACAGGGATACGGCGGATGTCAATACCACTTCCAGTTCGCGGCCATGGCGCCCTCTTAATTCGCGCTTAAAATCGCGGCGTAATGCGTTGGTTCGTTCAATCCTCCGCATTCAAGTCAGCCATCAAGTCGCCAACATTGCGGAACGAAGGCAGTTTCCCCTGGCGCGCTTCGTGCATCGCCGCAGCCGTCGCGGCATTGGGGGCTTTGACTTCAAAGGGCAGGGATTTTTCGGCTGCCACGCGAGTCAGCAGGACGCGAACCGCATCGGACACGGACAGACCCATGGCTGCCAGTGCCTTGGCCGCCCTTGCCTTGGTCCGCTTGTCAATGCGAACGTGAACCATCTCAGTTGTGGCCATATTCGTCGCTGAGATACATTGTATCTCGCTGAGGAGGACCGGTCAACAATGGCCCGATGGCTTCGGACGGCATCCCACGAGAGAGCAGGAGTGGCGGTTCGCGGGCGAGGGCGCCCGCGCCACACGATCCTACGGCATTCGCGTGAGCCCGGGCAAGGTTTTGACCAGGTCGTTGTAGATCACCATCACGGCGAAGAGCACCAGGAAGACGAACGCGGCCTGGTAGATCCGCTCTTTGATGGGCAGGCTGATTTCTTTCTGCATCAGGGCCTCGATGAAAAGCAACAGAATCACTCCGCCATCGAGGATGGGAATGGGCAGCAGGTTCATGATGCCCAGGTTCAAGCTGATGGCGGCGGTAATCAGCAACAGCGGCGTCCAGCCCTTTTCGCGGGCAGCCGCGCCAACGGCGCTGCCAATGCCGATGGGACCGTCAACCTGACGCATGGAAACTTTGTGCTGCACCATTTTTTGCAGCAATTCGAGAATCAGGAAGGAACTCTTCTTGTTATCGGCCAGCGAGCGCTGCAGGGCGTCCGAAAAACCGAGCTTTACGACTTTGGTGGGAAGGCTGGCGACGCCGATCCGATAAGCGGGCTCTTGCCCGGATTGTCCGGCGTCGAGCGTCGGCTTCACGGTGAAGGCTTTTTTCTGGCCGTCGCGAAGAACCACAATTTCCAGCGGCTGGTCCTTGGTACGCTTCAGCATCTGGATGAGCGTCTGCACGGCGGGAATGTCCTGGCCGTTGGCGGTGAGGAGTTGGTCTCCTACTTTGATGCCGGCTTTGGCGGCGGGCATGCCGGGCTCCACCGTAGTCAGGGTGACGCTCGGTTCTTTCGGCACCCAACCGATGTCGCCGTATTGGTTCGCGCCCACCGGCTCCGGGGTGAGGACTTTTTCCAGAACCTTGCCATCGCGCTCGATACCAAATTTCAAAGGCTGGTTGGGGCTGAGAGCGGCCTTGACGTCGACCTGTTCCCAGTTGGGGTTTTCGATGCCATCGACGCGCACAATCTTGTCGCCAATCTGAATGCCCGCTTTTTGCGCAGGAGTGTCGGGATTCACCCATCCCACCACCGTCGGTTCATCGACCACGGCGGGGTATTCGTAGTGCACCATGTAGACGCCGGTGAGCAGGGCGACAGCGAGCATGATGTTCATGGCCGGCCCGGCGATGGCCACCAGAAAGCGCTGCCAGCGCGGGTGGGAAAGAAATTCTCCGGGATCGCCGCTGCGGGCGTCCATGGGATTCTCGCCCGACATCTTGACGTAGCCGCCCAGCGGAATGGCGCTGATACGATAGTCGGTTTCGCCTCTGGTAAAGCCCACCAGGCGCTTGCCAAAGCCAATCGAAAAGACCTCGACCTTGACCCCAAAATACTTGGCAACGGCGAAGTGGCCGAACTCGTGAATCAGGATAAGGAACCCGAGCACGATCGCCATGGTAAAGATGGTATGAAGCAGGGATAAAAGCACTGGCATAACCTTTCCAGACTACTCCAAAATCCTTCTTACGAAATGGCCCTGATGGGCGATAGCTTCCGGCTGCGCTGGCGCACGATTTCGCTTGCCAAAAGGCGGGCCTCAGTATCTAGGGCGAGCACCTTATGTATAGATTCCAAATGTGCGGCTGGCGTTGCAGCCATTACTTCTTCGATGATCCGGGGAATGTCCTCGAACCCAATCTGCTCCTCCAGAAATGCTGCTACCGCAACCTCGTCGGCGGCGTTCAGGGCGATGGTCTTGGCGCCTCCGGCGCCGGCCTCTTCGTAAGCCAAGCTTTCATCGGCCAAACTTTCGTAAGCTAAACGAAGACAAGGAAATTTACTCATATCCGGGGGGCAGAAATCGAGATGCCGCAGGTCCATGACCGAGAAGCGCAAGTCCGAGGGGATGCGATCCGGATACGTCAGCGCGTACAGGATGGGCAGACGCATGTCGGTCACGGAAATCTGGGCGAGGATGCTGCCATCCACGAATTCGACCAGCGAATGAATCGTTGATTGCGGATGGACGATCACTTGCACGCGCTCGGGCGGGACGTTGAACAGGCGGCAAGCCTCGATCACCTCGAAACCCTTGTTCATTAACGTTGCCGAGTCGATGGTGATCCTTTTACCCATTTTCCAGGTGGGATGATTGAGCGCTTGCGCGACGGTGATCGAGGCGAACTCCGATTTGGGCGTATTCAGGAACGGGCCGCCAGACGCGGTCAGCCAGATGCGCTCGACCTCGTTGACCGTTTCGTCTCGTCGGCCGCCGCGCAGGCACTGGTGGATGGCATTGTGTTCGCTGTCGATCGGCAAGAGCGGCTTGCCCTGCTTTCGGGCTTCGGCGGTGATCAACTCGCCGGCGACTACGAGACATTCTTTGTTGGCCAAGCCTACGGTCTTGCCGACACGCACGGCTTCGTAGGTTGCCTCCAGGCCGGAGACGCCTACGATGGCGCTGACTACAAAATCCACGTCAGGATGAGTCGCGACGCGAACCGTGCCCGGGGCTCCGTGAACGACTTCTACCTTGCCCAAGCCCGCTTGCCTGAGCTTCGATTGGAGCACTGCGGCGGCGGCTTCGTCTGCCAACGACACTACCAGAGGCTTCCAGCGCACGGCTTGTTCGAAGGCAAGTTCGAGGTTGTTGCCGGCCGCTAGGGTCGAGACCTGAAAGCGGTCGGGATAACTTTCGACTACGCTCAAGGTACTGCGGCCGATCGAGCCCGTTGAACCCAGGATGGCTATGCGTTTCATGCTGAGGGTTCTTCTATTGTACGGGAATGCCCGGGAATGCCGAACCTTCACCACAGAGCCCTTCGACTTCGCTCAGGGAGGCTCGGGGAGCCACGGGGGAGATCTAGCCGTCTTTTCTATTCTCTTTTGCGCTCGTAGGGAACATACACTGGCTGCCAGATATTGGCTCGCAGTTCGCGCTCGAGGCTATCCTCGCCGGTAACCTGCACCTGGCGTTCCTGAATCGCCTGCATGCCCACCGCCTTGGCAATCGAAAGACTAAGTTGACGCGAATCGGAAATGGGCGGCAGGAGGCTGGCATTCTTATCTTTTTGTGTGGGCACCAGACGGAGCAATTCCTTGGTCGCGGTCATGATCATCTGGTCGGTGACGCGGTTAGCTTTCGAAGCGATGATCCCGAGAGCGAGGCCGGGAAATATGTACGAATTATTGGTCTGGGCGACGGGAACCTTCCTGCCCCAGATTCTCACCGGTTCGAACGGACTTCCAGTACCAATGAGCGCCTTTCCTTCGGTCCAATCCACCAAGTCTTGCGGCGCGGCTTCGCAGCTTGGAGTGGGGTTGGAAAGCGGGAAGATGACGGGTCGAGCGGTGTGCCGCGCCATTTCACGGACCGCCTCTTCGGTGAAGGCGCCGCCTTGCCCCGAGACTCCGATAAGGACGGTCGGCTGGGCATGGCGGATCACATCCAGCAACGCGATGTCTCCGTTCGACTGTCTCCAACTCCTTACTTCTTCTTCTTTGCGGGCGTAGGGCAGTTGCTCGGGCCGCACCTCTTTGCCGTTTTCTGTAATCAGACCGTAGCGATCGATGGCGTAGATGCGGCTGCGCGCTGCCTGTTCGGAGATGCCTTCTTCCTGCATGAACTGCACCAACAGTTTGGTAATGCCGATGCCCGCGGTTCCGAAGCCAAGGACTGCGATCTTCTGTTGCTGCAGGGGCACGCCCGTAACGTTGATGGCGGAGAGCAGCGTCGCGGTCGCGACCGCCGCAGTGCCTTGGATATCGTCGTTAAAGGTGCAGAGTTGATCTTTGTAACGCGCCAAAAGTCGCGACGCATTGGAACCGGCAAAGTCCTCCCATTGCAAAAGAATGTGGGGCCAGCGCTTCTTCACAGCGTTTACAAAAACGTCGACGAAATCGTCATAGGCTTCGCCGCGCACTCGATGATGCGTCCATCCGATGTAGATTGGACTCTTCAACCTTTCCTCATTGTCGGTTCCCACATCGAGCAGAATCGGAAGGCAATGCTCCGGATGGATGCCGCCGAGCGCGGTGTACAGGGCCATCTTCCCGATAGGGATACCCATGCCTCCGGCGCCTTGATCGCCGAGGCCCAGGATGCGCTCGCCGTCGCTGACGACGATGCATTTGATCCCGTCGTAACGGGAATGACTGAGGATCTGCTCGATACGGTGTTTATTCGGATAGCTGAGGAACAAACCTCGTGGCTTTCTCCAAATCTCACTGAAGCGCTGGCAGCCCTCACCGACGGTTGGCGTGTAGACGATGGGCAGCATCTCTTCGATATTGCGCAGCAAAAGCGCATAGAACAGCGTTTCGTTCGAATTCTGCAGGTCGCGGAGAAAACTGTATTTATGGAAGGCGTTGGGCTGTTCCCGGAAGGCGGCCATGCGGCGATCGATCTGTTCCTCAAGAGTTCCCACATGCGGGGGCAATAAACCGTGCAGCTCGAAGACGTCGCGTTCGTGGTCGGTGAAAGCGGTTCCTTTATTAAGACGTGGAGAGTTGATCAGTCCATAGCCTGCAAGAGAGACGGGATAAGGCTTAAGAGAGGTGGTTGATTCTAATGTTTCGATCATGATGTGTTCATTTTATTCTTTTTGTCGGCCTCGGGTTTGAAGGGCGCGTAAGAATGAAGAGCACGAGTTGGGAGTGAAGCGGGCCAGCGACTAACGACCAACGACCGATCTACTGCATCATCCGCCACGCGCCATAAGCCCACACGACCGGCACGGCAAACAGCATGGCGTCGATGCGGTCGAGCATGCCTCCATGGCCGGGGAGAATCGTGCCGGAATCTTTGACTCCGGCGCCGCGCTTGATCAGGGATTCGACCAAGTCGCCTAACTGCGCCGCGATGTTGACTAGCGCCGACAGCAGAAGGATGGGCCAGAGTTGTGGCTGTTCCAAGCCGAACATGCCATCGCGGCGGTCGATCAATCCGATGCGCAGCAGCGTCAAACTGATGGTGGGCGCGTGCTGCATCCAGAGCGTGCCGACGACCACGCTGGCCAGGCTCGACGCGACCGCGCCTTCCCAGGTTTTTTTCGGACTGATCTCGGGCGACATGCGGTGACGACCGAGCGACTTGCCTACGAAGTAGGCGAAGATGTCGCCTGACCAGACGGCGAGCAGCGTGTAGACGGTCCAGATGGCGCCGGCGGGCTGCTCGCGGATAGCGACCAGAAGCGACATCGGAATTGCAATGTAGGCGAAGGCAAAGGAGGAAGCGGCGGCGGCCGGATATCCAGTGGCCAGATTGGCACGCGGCATGGCTACCGTAAGAAATACAAACGGAGCCAGAGCCGCGGCCACGGCTAGTCCGTAGAGCATGGCAGTAGTCTCAACCAGCGGCGTGCGATTGCTAGAGGCGAGAATCACAAATAGAAAAAAGATGGCGACGAAGATGTAGGTGGCCGCGTGCAGCGGCTGGACGGCATAGTGCGTCGCGAGCTTCAGGAACTCGGCGATCGCGAGCAGGGCAACCGCTCCGGCTACCAAAGCTAGCCCATAAAGCGGAGCTTTCAGCACCAGCAGCAAGACTAGGGGGATTAAAACTACGGCGGTCGCGACGCGCTTGATCATTGCGTTGTTATTCCAGGGATCGCGCAGCGCTTGTCGCTTGTTCGTGCCGGAACAAGCGCCATGGAGGGACGGGCACCCTCGCCCGTCCGGGCTTGCGTAGGGGCAGGTGCCCCCACCTGCCCAGCCGAGCGCAGCTCGGCAGCCGCACGTGGCCTAATCAACGCTTGGCCTCGACTTGAAGGCGGTGAGACTTGGGCTGCGCGGCATGCCCGTTTGGGCCCAGGCCGCCGTAGCGGCGTTCGCGCTTCTGATATTCTTCGATGCCTTCGAGCAGTTGCACGCCGCGGAAATCGGGCCACAGGGTTTGGGTTACGTAGATCTCCGCGTACGCCAGTTGCCACAGCAGAAAGTTACTCAGACGCATCTCCCCGCTGGTGCGAATTACTAAGTCGGGATCGGGGAGGCCGCGGGTGTAGAGATGGTCACTAATGGCCTGCTCATTGACTTCGATGTGATCGAGGCCGCCGTTGCGGGCGGCGGCTTCGGCGAGAGAGCGGAAGGCGTCGACAATCTCGCTGCGCGCGCTGTAATTCAGCGCCAGGGTCAGAAGCATGCCGTTATTGTTCGAAGTCGCGTCGCTCGCTTCCGCCATTTCGCGCTGCACCGAGTCGGGTAACTCGTGCTTGCGTCCAATATATTGCAGTCGAATGTTGTTTTGGTTGAGCGTCTTGATTTCCACTTTGAGATAGTGGCAGAGCAATCGCATCAGGAAATCGACTTCCGTCTTGGGCCGCTTCTTCCAGTTTTCCTCGGAGAAGGCATAGAGAGTGAGGGCAGGAATACCCACCCGGGCCGCGGTTTCCACCGTCGAACGCACGGCCGCGACTCCGGCCCGATGACCGGCCACGCGCGGCATGTGCCGACGCCGCGCCCAACGGCCGTTTCCGTCCATGATGATCGCGATATGCCTGGGTAGACTCGCCGAATCGAGCCGCAGGTAAACATCAGTTTCCTTGCGGTCCATCCCCGGCGGAACCGTGTGTCGCAAGCGAACTCTCCGAGTCGAAGCTAACACACGAAATCCAATGTGTGCAACGCGATAGAAGGGAGTAGTCACTTTGCCGGCGGGCAGCCCGCGTGACCAGCGATCCCCAGTCAAAAAAAAGAAAGCTGGCCAGATCGGAAGATCATGGCCAGCTCACACTGTTTCTGGCAGCAGAATCTAATTCCCGAGCACTTGCCATGCATTCGGCACGTACGAGTACGGGACCCATACTCCGCTGTTGTTGCCGCAGTAAGTGGAGGACCCCTGGCAGAACTCAGCCGCTGGCAGCGCATCCATGGTGGTCGTGTTGAAGTTCCAGCCGTAGATGTCGGTTTCCTGCGACGTGGTGCTCACCACGACCCAGTACTGCGTTCCGGCCGTGAGCGCTACGCTCGGGCTCAGCGTAGCCGTGGTCGCGCCGCAACATGTCCCGTAATCCTGGACGTTCGTCGCGGTGCCGGTTCCGAGCTCGGTCCCGGGTACGCCGCCGTTGTCGGAGTACAGGCTCAACTGGATCGAGCCAGCTCCGCCGTCCAGATCTCCAAGCCCCACACTGACTTCTGTCGCCGTGGCGCTTTTTGCAGGAGTGAAGGCATTGCCTTGCCAAATGAGAAAGGGAAAGCCGTTGACTCCCTGGTCGATGGTATTGCCAAAGATGCTGAAATATGTTGCGGTCTTATACTTACTGAAGTTGCCCGCGATGACCTTGCCCTTCTTTTCCTCGAAGGCCGGCGCGGATGCGACGTGGGCTGCCAGATTGTTGGCTCTGACGGTTCTGAAGTCCGGGCTGAACGCGAACTTGTCGGTGCGGGATGCGACCAAGGCCATGCTCGCCACCAGTACGATGACCAAACAAGACAGTGAAATGACGATTTTCTTTTTCACGGCAGTTCCCTCCCTGGGAAGTGGGTTTTGCTGAGTTTGAACGATTCCTTGCTGGGCCGCGAGTACACTGCTGCGCCGGTGCGCGAAACACTGCCCATGCGGTCGAGCGAATGATCACACCCGCAAAAACCAATGTCAAGGAGAATGGAACTGGTGACAAAAATTTGACCGATCTTCCATGATTCTTAACCTTTCGTGGCGGAAAAACGGCCTAGTGACGCGCGGATCCACTGCAAAAAGTTGCAGCGAAGAAACAATTTGAGTTCGTTGCGGTCCGCGGAAGAACAGCGCTCAGCGAACGTAGAAAGCGCGCTGAAATTGCAAACTCACGGCGCGCCGCGAGATTAACGCACTTCCTCCGGAAAAATGGGGAGAACCAGGCGCTCAGTGTGGCGGATGATGGTCAACGAGCAACGCGCTCTCACTTGCGCGTCGGTCAGCAAGCGATGCAGGTCATCGACGCCCGCCACTGGCTTGTCATCGAGTGCTACGATCACGTCGCCTTCACGCAGGCCAGCTGTGCGCGCCGGACTGCGGTTGCCGTCGCCATCTTCGATTCCGGCCACGACTACGCCGGTTTCTTGGGCTAATCCGTAAAAGCGCACAACTCGGCGATGGATGGGAACAGTCTGCGCCGAGATTCCGATGAAGCTGCGCCGGATTCGCCCGTCGCGCAACAAGCGGCTGGCTACGAATTTTGCGGTGTTGATTCCGATTGCGAAACAGATTCCCTGTGCCGGCAGAATCGTCGCCGTGTTGACTCCGATGACGTGGCCGCGCGAGTCGACGAGCGGACCGCCGGAATTTCCAGGATTCAAGGCGGCATCGGTTTGAATGACATCCTCAATCAGCCGGCCGGAGTTGGACCGGAGCGATCGGCCGAGAGCGCTGATCACTCCCGCGGTTACGGTCGATTGAAATCCGTATGGATTGCCAATCGCAATCGCGACCTGGCCCGGCCGCAGATGCTGCGAATCTCCGAGGGCCACGGCTTGCAATCCGGAAACATCCACGCGAATCACAGCCAGATCGGTTGCGGGATCGTCGCCGATGATATGAGCGGGAGCCCGTCTGGCGTCGGCGAGAGTCACCTCGATGCGCGTCGCGTTGTGCACTACGTGGCTGTTGGTAAGGATTAATCCATCGGGCGTAAAGACGAAGCCGGAGCCGCCTCCCCGACGTTCGCGCGGCGCGCCGGGGCGTTCCTCTGCCCGTTCACTTGCGCGGCCGCGGCGTTCAGCAAGGTGATGCACTTCGACATTTACTACCGACGGACTGACTCGATCCACCGCAGCCGTGACTGCGCGCGAGTAGGAATCCAGCAGTTCGGCGTCTGCCGATTGGGCAGCGGAGGCTCGCTGCGAATCCTCCGGCAACATTCCCGCGAATGGGTGCCGCGACGAGACAGGTTCTACGAAAATTTCTTCCAGGTTCATGCTGCATCAGATGAAATTGGATGCAGATTAGATTCTGCCACAAAGCATGGACGACGACGCGGGGCCAAGGCTACTCAGGCGCGGTTTACGCCGTAGGCATTCAAAACATCGTGCAGGGTTACTACGCCTTCCAGTTTGTGCACATTCCCGCGGTTGACTACCGGGAGGATTTCGATCTGGTTCGCACCCATGCGTTCGAGCGCCACATCAAGGCTCTGATCGGCGTGGACGTGGGGAAAAACCATGGCGTTGACCACTTCCCCAAGCTTCTTGTCCGCAGCTTCCATGGACTTGCGCTCGAGCTGCTCGAGGTTGATCACTCCAATCACGCCTCGTGGGTCCGATACCAGCCAGGTTCGCACACCGCTCGATCGCGCCTGTTGCAGTGCTTCCTTCATCGTAATTTCCGCGGACAGAGACTCACTGCCGCTTTGCATGACTCTTACGATCTGGTGTTGCGCATAGCGCTGTCGTGACCCCGCTGACGGCAGATGGATGCCATCCTGTATCGCCAGGCCTTCGTAAATCGGTTCGTGCTGCAAGCGCGAAGCGATGAAAAGGCTCACCAGATTGGCGACCATCAGGGGGACGATGACGGCATAGTCCTGGGTCATCTCGAAAATCATCAGCACCGAGGTCATGGGCGTGCGCACCACGCCCGCAAACACCGCGCCCATCCCCACCAGCGCGTAGGCGCCGGGCGTCGCTATGTAGTCAGGAAAGAAATGATGGGCGACGGTTCCCACTGTGCCTCCCAACATTGCACCTATGAATAAGGATGGTCCGAAGATGCCGCCAGCGTTGCCAGTGGCATAACTGGTGGTTACGGCAATCAGTTTCAGAACCACCAGCATCGCCATCAACTGGAGCGCCATGCGTCCGTTCAAGGCGTCACCGACATATCCGTAACCGACACCGAGGACCTGGGGCACAAACCATCCCATCAAGCCAACCACCAAACCTCCGGCTACGGGCTGAAACCATACCGTCTTCAGCGGCAGCCGCAGGAAACGGGCGCGGATCGCGAGCAGGATTTTCGTGAAGGCCGCCGAAACTACGCCGCCGGCTACGCCGAGCACAGCATAAACGACAAGCTCCGCTGGATGGCCGAGTTGGTATTGCGGAACTTTGAAAAGAGGATGATCGC
>Ga0074044_10000693_pt1 | contig 31503 bp, 26 predicted proteins | sample BogForMeECP23OM1_FD_94443 | JGI IMG/M metagenome (GOLD analysis project Ga0074044, IMG submission 94443) | Bog forest soil microbial communities from Calvert Island, British Columbia, Canada - Bog Forest MetaG ECP23OM1 | ecosystem: Environmental > Terrestrial > Soil > Wetlands ...
GCGTGCCGATGCCCGCAAGCGCCTGTCGGCGAGCCTCAATCGCAGGTTTCAGGTTCTCGGTCTCGACGTATCGCAAAACCGCCGTCTTGATTCCGCTGTAGGAAAAATCAAAGCTCGGCCCACCAAAGTTCGGCCCACTAACGTTCGGCCCATCCTCCTCCGCCCGACGCTGCGTATGATCTCCCCGCTTGTGATCGCGCCGGTCCGGGTGCTTGATCTGCGCAATCTGAAACTTGACCGCGTGCGGATCGCCGTGCGGCGCGAGCCGGTCGATGATCGGTCCTCCCGGATACCCCAGTCCCAGCAGCTTCGCGACTTTATCGAACGCCTCTCCGGCAGCGTCGTCGCGAGTGTGCCCGATGTTCCGGTAGGTCCAGAGATTTTCCTGCAACTGGGCAAGATAAAGATGCGTGTGCCCGCCAGAAACCACCAGCGCCAGCACCGGAAAATGCAGGTCTGCATTTTCGTTTTGCCGCTGCTCCAGCAATACGGCGTGGATGTGTCCCTCAAGATGGTTCACCGCGATCAGCGGTTTCTCCAGCGCGAAGGCCAGCGCTTTGGCATAGCTGATGCCAACCAGCAGGGCGCCCGCCAGTCCCGGCCCTTGCGTGACCGCGATGGCATCGACGGACTGATAAGTCTGTCCAGCTTCGGCCAGAGCCTGCCGCACCACCGGAACAATGGCGCGCAAGTGCTCGCGCGAGGCAAGTTCCGGAACCACTCCGCCATAAGGCTGGTGAGTGGCGATCTGCGACGCAACGATGTTCGACAAAACCCGCTGCCCCGAGCGCACCACCGCCGCGCCCGTCTCATCACAGGAGCTTTCGATGCCGAGGATGTCCGCGTCAGGCATAATGAGCTGTCAGCCGTCAGCCATCAGTTTCTAGTTTAGACGACTAGCGGTTGGTGTTGCTTTAGCTGATGGCTGACGGCTGATGGCTGAATGCTGAATGCCAAACAACACGCCGCCGAAATCGTCCGCGCTCTGCTCGAACGCGGACACCAGGCCTACTTCGCCGGAGGATGTGTCCGCGACCTGCTGCTCGGCCGCGAGCCCGCCGATTACGACGTAGCAACCGACGCAACCCCGCGACAGGTCATGCAAATCTTCCCGCAAACGTTCGCCGTAGGAGAGCAATTCGGAGTAGTGCTGGTGCCAGCAGAACCCACTGGAGCGACGGGCGCCCCTTCGGCAAGCTCAGGGCAGGCTCTCGCCCGTCAAGGCGGGCGTGCTAAAGGAGCCGTCGAGGTAGCCACCTTCCGCTCGGACGTAGGCTACTCCGATGGCCGTCATCCCGACGAGGTTCGCTTCACCAAAGACCCGCGTGAAGACGTGCAGCGCCGCGATTTCACCATCAATGGCATGTTGCTCGATCCCCTGACGCCCGATTCAACGACCAACGGGATTTTGGATTTCGTAGGTGGCCGCGAAGATCTGCAGGCCGGAATCGTGCGCGCCATCGGCGACCCCGAACGCCGTTTTGCCGAGGACAAACTGCGCATGCTCCGAGCCGTGCGCTTCGCGGCGCGCTTCGATTACCAGATCGATCCGGCGACGCTCGCGGCGATACAAAAGTTAGCGCCTCAAATTCGCCAGGTTTCGTGCGAGCGCGTGCGGGAAGAACTGACCAAGATGCTAACCGAGGGCCAAGCCCGCCGCGCCTTCGAATTACTGGATACAACCGGCCTCTTGCCAGAAGTCCTGCCGGAAATCGTCAACATGAAGGGAGTAGAGCAATCGCCCGAGTATCATCCCGAAGGTGACGTCTTCGTGCACACGCTGCTTCTCCTGGAGAAACTCCCGGCTGGCGTTTCGAAGACGCTCGCTTGGGGAGCGCTGCTCCACGATGTAGGCAAGCCGCCGACCTTCCGCATCGCGCCCGGCCGCATCCGCTTCGATGGCCACGTGGAAGTAGGAGTGAAGATGGCCGCCGAAATCTGCCGCCGCCTGCGCTTCTCGAACCACGAGACCGACCAGATCCTGGCGCTGGTAGACAATCACATGCGTTTCGCCGACGTGCAGCGCATGAAGCAATCCACGCTGAAGAAGTTTCTCCGCCTGCCCGCCTTTGACGAGCATCTGGAATTGCATCGCATCGACTGTCTTTCCAGTCATGGCAATCTCGACTCGTATGAGTACTCGCGCGAGCAGTTGCGTTCCCTGCCGCCCGAAGCGATTCGTCCCACTCCGCTGATTACCGGCCGCGACCTGATCGAAGCAGGTTATGAGCCCGGTCCAAGATTCAAAGAAATCCTGACCGCAATCGAAGACGCGCAACTGGAGGGGCGACTCGCGTCACGCGAGGCCGCGATGGAGTTTTTGCGGCGCGATTTCCCAGTCTAGCTCCGAGGCACGTGTAGCGCGGGTTTAGATTACATATTGTTTTTTTCGCTGTTGGCCTTGGCTGGGGCCATTCCGCGTTTGCGGTCCGGGCCGATAGCAGGCTTGGATTGTGCCGGGCGGAAGATGTTCGCCGTCGGTCTTCTCATCGTGGTTGGCATCCTGATTGGTTTGGGGCGAGGCGTTGACTTCGCAGGCTTTCTGGTCGAGGGGAGTTTGGGATACGGTTTCGGGATCGATGACAACCTCGGCTGGTTGCGGCTTTTCGAGTTCCATGCGCTTGAGATTCGAAGAGGCGAGCTGGAGCGCGTAGAGCAGGAGGCTGGCGGTTTTCTGTTCGATTCTCTTTTGGAGGACCATCTGCACGACCTGGCGAATGACGGTCTGAATGGAGTGCGCATCTTCAAAAACCGGCAGTTTGATTTCGCCGGTTGCGTACTCCCCTTCGGAGTAACATTCGACGGTCAGGGGACGATTCTGCTGATGACAGAAACAATAACTTTTTTTGCGCAGAGCGGGCGAGCCGCACTGGATTCCGCTGACCTTGATGTGTTGGCAACGAGCTGCTGCTAAGGATGACATAGTTGCTCCTGATTTCCTGGCTGCGTTTGTTGGCTGCGATCTGCTCGCTCGCCAAAGGTTAGTAAGGGTACCCCCCTGTGGTCCGGTATATTAGACTCAACGACTTAGCGTCCGGTGTGCGGCAAAGTCTTGGAAGGAAAGTAGTTATAGGTAAAGTCTTGATTGTAGGCCGGTTAGAGTTGTTACATCCTTATCTGCCGGATAGGTCACGGCTGGCGCGGGAGTTATAAGTTGAGAGACCCGCGCGTATCTGCTGTCATTTTCTTCTATTTCTATTATACGGCGGGTTGTCAAGTGTTATTCGCGGGAAGCATCACGAGCACGCTGGAATCAGCAGCATCGCGGCCCCGAGGGGCCACTTCTCGAAAAGCGCGAGAAGTGGCGCACCCGGCTTTTCGCGGACAAGAGTGTCCGCGCTACACGAACTATTCCTCGTTCCTGTCCCGGTCCTGCGAGGTTATCTGCGTCGGATCTGCTGCTCCTGGTACGGGCTTTTGCAGATCGATCGGAGGCAATCCCGCTTTCTCCAGCTGATCGTTCAGCTCCGGAATGTCTTTCGACTTGAGTTGGGCCCACGCCGACAGATGCTCTCCGAGCGCCTTGTCTACTTCGCCGAACATTGCGACTTGCTGGGTCGTCGGCGCGGCGTCGGCTGAATCGAGAGCAGTGACGATCGCGTTGAGGCCGCCATTCAGCCGCGCCAGGCTGCGGCCATCGGGAGTGCTCAAGTAGCGCGTACGGTAGTCGCCTTCCTCGCCCTCGATGATTGCGGCTTTCGCTTCTAACTCAGCGGCCGTCTTTTTTATCGCATCCGGTTCGGCCGCGAGCGCTTTCAACTGGGATCGCAGGCTGCGCACTTGTTGCAAGGCTTCGTAGTCTTTGTGAAGGGCATCGGCAATTTTCTGGTCGAGTTCGAATTGCCGTCGCAGATCTTCCGGCGAAGTCTTCACCCGCGGATCCATGCGAATATCCAGCGGCTGCGTGTACTGTTTCGCGTTCACGGTCAGAATCACGGTGTACTTTCCGGGCAGCACAATCGCTCCCAAGGGATAGAGTGGCGTGTCGTGGAAGATCGCGGACATCGGGTAGTCGCGCGTCAGCACGTCAGGCGCAGGATAAGTCAAGTCCCAGACAAAGCGATGCATGCCAGCCCCAGCCGACAGCGTTCGCGCTGGCCGCACCCAGTACATGGGAACGTTGAATTGCTTAGCATAGTTCGAGTTAAGGACCGGTTCGGGCTTGTCGGCGCTCGAAAAGCGGCGCACGACTTGTCCCGATGAGGCATCGACAATTTCCAGCGTGACCGCGCCGGAGGCCGCGCGGTTCAGCCAGTAGTCGATCATCGCGCCCTCCGGAGGATTCTCGCCGGCGGGTTCTTCGGGCGGCAGAGGCGTGTCGGTGTTATTGTTGCGGCGCACGCGATAGGTGAGCTGCGGCGCGTAAAGATGCGCTGGAGCTTGCGCAACCTCGGAGCTGAACTGCCGCAGTGCCGTGATGTTGTCGAGGATCCAAAACGAACGCCCATGGGTTCCAACGACAACGTCGTCGTGATGAATTACCAGGTCGCGGATCGAAGTCGGCGGCAGATTCATCTTCAGCGACTGCCAATGGTCGCCGTCGTCCCACGAAACATACACGGTGCGTTCGGTGCCGGCGAAGAGTAGTCCCTTGCGCTCGGGATCTTCGCGGACGGTGTTGACGGGCTCGTTCTCGGGCAGGCCGCTAACGATCTTCTGCCACGACTTCCCGCCGTCGTGAGTGCGGTAGATATAAGGATGCAGATCATCGAGCCGGAAGCGGTCCACCGCTGCATAGGCAGTTGGGGTATCGAAATGTGACGCATCCATCTGCGCCAGCTTGCTCCATGGCGTCAATTCGGGCGGCGTCACGTTCTGCCAGTTCTTGCCGCCGTCGTGGGTTACTTGAATCAGGCCATCGTCGGTGCCGGCCCAGATCAGGTTGGCATCTTTCGGCGACGGAGCAATCGAATAGATCACGCCGCGATGCTTGCCCTTCTCCGGGTCGGCCTCGATAAACGGTCCGAGAGTCGCCGGAGAGCCCGGATCTTCGCGCGTGAGGTCGGGGCTGACGATCTGCCAACTGTTGCCACCGTCGCGCGTGGCAAACAGCACGTTCGATCCGAGATAGAGCACGTGCGGATCGGCCGCCGAGAAAATCAGCGGCGCGGTGCGATTGAAGCGATACTGCCCGGTGCGCAGAACCACCGGCGAAACGTCGCGCGTCTGTCCAGTGTTGCGGTCGAACACCGTCGCCTTGCCGCCGTAAATCAGATTGGGATGCAGCGGATCAGGCGCGACGTAGCCCCATTCTTCGACGCCGACCGTGGTCCAGTCGCGAAAAGTAATTTCGCCAAAGTCGCTGCGGCTGGCGGTGCCGATCGAGCCGCTTTCCTGTTGGCCGCCATACACCCAGTAAGGAAATTCGTTGTCGGTGATGACGTGATAGAACTGCGCCGTGGGCTGGTTGTACCAGGAACTCCAGGTCTGGCCGCCATTCACGCTGATGGTCGCGCCCTGATCGACGGCGAGGGCGATGATGCCGGGGTTTTCGGGATTGATCCAGATGGTGTGGTAGTCGTCGCCGCCGGGCGCGCCCTTGATGGCGGTGAAATTCCTGCCAGCGTCGGTGGAGCGGTAGGTCGAAGTGTTCGCCACATAGATCACATCCTTATTTCGCGGATCGACGCGCACGCAGGCGAAGTCGTCGCCGCGTCCCGAGACGCGTTCTTCGGTATTCACCAACTGCCAGCTTTCGCCGGCATCGTCGGAACGATAAACGCCGGTTTTCTTCCCCGCATCTACCAAGGCGTACATGCGATCGGGATCGCTTGGCGAAACGGCGAGGCCGATGCGGCCCAGATCATCGGCCTCAGTCGGCAGTCCCTTCGTGATTTGCCGCCAACTGCCGCCTCCGTCGGTCGATTTGTAGAGCCCGCTCCCCGGGCCGCCGTAGCTGCCATCGGTCGTCCACGGAGGACGGCGCGAGGCCCACATGCCGGCGAAGATTACGTGTGAGTTTCGCGGATCGAACACGAGGTCCACAGCTCCGACGTTCTCGTCTTTGTAGAGAACCTTCTGCCAGGTTTGACCGCCGTTGAGTGAGCGGAATACGCCGCGCTGTTCGTTCGGGCCGTAGGGATGCCCTTGAGCCGCGACGAAGACGCGATCAGGGTCTTTGGGATCGACGATGATGGATGCAATCTGCTGCGCGTCGTGCAGGTCGAGATGCTTCCAGGTGCGGCCCGCGTCGGTCGATTTGTAGATACCGTTGCCTACGGACAGATCCGGCCGGCGCAGGCCTTCGCCACTTCCGACATAAATCGTGTTCGGATTCGACGGAGCGACGGCGAGGGCTCCGATCGAACCGGAGGGTTGGGCGTCGTTTGGTTGATCGTTGCTAGGTTGAGCGTTGTTAGGCTGACCATCGAAAATCGGATTCCAAGTGTGGCCGAAGTCCGTCGTTTTCCAAACTCCGCCGTTGTTGGGCGCCATGTAGAAGACATTCGGCTGGCCCGGAACGCCGGAAATCGCCACCGTGCGGCCGCCGCGAAACGGGCCGATCATGCGCCAGCGGAGTTCCTGATACATCGCCGGGTCAAACTGCTGGGCGGAAAGCGCGAAAGGAAAAGGCAGAACACAGAGCAAGGTGAGCAGAATCCACAAGAGGCGCTGGTTCACGGTTAGTCCTCGAAGCGAGGTAAGGATAAACCACGGCAGCAGAGATTGGACAGCGCGGTCGGATATGTACGGTCAAAAAGAAAACCCGCCCTGCGGCAACCGAAGGGCGGGTTCGGCGCTTTCTCAGGTCAAATCCTAATGACTTTTATCGGCTTTGTCTGCGGGTTTTTTGGACTCCGCGGAAGGGGCGGCAGACTTAGGTTTCCAGAACTCCGGATCTGCCTTGACCCACCCGTCCGCCGGATAGCTCATACGCGGATTAATTGCGAAGAGGTTGGCCCCGCTTGACTCAATCGCCCTCGCCGACAACTCGTTGAGCTTTTTCATGCCTTCTTCGCCCATGGCCGCTTCAAAATCCTTGCTCTCCGCCCAGCTCTTGTCAACCTCCGCCAGCGACTTCATCGGAGTGAAGACTAAATAGGTGGTATTCGGCAAGCCATAGACCGCCGAATAGACTGACCAGTGTGCGTCGGGGATTTTGTTGTAGGCTTCCTTGACCATCTTTACGATTTCGTCCCAGTCCTTGTCATGTCCGTGCTTGACCTGCCAGCCTGAGATTTCGAAATAGCGGGTGTGGGCGATGTCGACCTCGGGACGCAGACTGTATTCCTCACGGAAGGCGAGCACGGCGCCATCGGTCTCGCTCAAGAGATCGCCATCGGCAGCCCAGGCGTGGTCGAGAGCCGAAGACAGCATCTTATTTTTTGCGGTTGCGCGCGTGTCTTTTTCCCAAGCTTCAAAGGATTCGTAGCCGGTAAAAAAGAGCGCCCGGTTTTTCCCTGAAAGGGATTCCATGGCCAGATAATGAGTCGGCCAGTTCGCGCGCATCATGGCTTGAACAAATAGGCTTTCGGTTTTTTCGTGTTGAGTACCGGATTTCCCCGGCTTGGTGTACTCTCGTCCGGCCACCAATATTTTGGGTGGCATCGTGGCCATGGACTTGTCCTGGGCAGCAGCAATGCCGGTACCGATCGGCAGCAGAACGACCAGGGCGAGCATCGCCCCCGCGATTCTTCTCATAGTTGACCTCCTCGGTCACACAGATAGCACGGATTTTCTTTCTTGACCCCAAAAACTGGCTAATTGTACGCGACTTTCGAATTTTCGCAACCTGGTGAAACGATTCTTCAGCGGCGCAGTTTCTCTACGTAGCGACGGAGGCAGCAACCGGAGAACGCCCAAGATAGCGCCGCAATGCATCCTGCCATTCCGGCATGCGGATGTTGTACGCGTGCAGGCTGTCAGGTGACAGAACCGAGTAGGCGGGCCGTCGCGCCGGACGCGGGAATTCAGCCGTGGTCACAGGTTTGACCACGGTCGCCATTCCGGCCTCGCGCACGATTTCGGCGGCGAACTCGTACCATGTGCAGTCGCCGGAGTTGGTGACGTGCACAATCCCACGGGCGGAGGCGCGGCACAGTTCGACGAGAGCGGATGCGAGATCGCACGTGAAAGTTGGGCTGCCACGCTGATCGTTCACCACGGAAATCTCAGGACGCGTCGACGCCAGCTTCAGAATCGTCGCCGGAAAACACTTGCCTCCGTGGCCGAATAGCCACGAAGTCCGGGCAATGCAGACCTCGGGCATGATATTGAGAAGCCGCTCCTCGGCCCGGGCTTTACTCTCGCCATAAACGCTGGTCGGACTTCTAGGGTCGCTGGTCTGGTAAGGCGATCCCTTGCTGCCATCAAAAATGTAGTCCGTGCTCAGGAACATCATTCGCGATCCGGCTTCGCGGGCGGCCTCGGCCACATTGACGGCGCCCTCGCAATTCACCGCGAAGGCCAAGTCGCGGTTTGACTCGCAGCCATCGACGTCGGTGTAGGCCGCGGAGAGGAGAATCCAGTCGGGACGGGAATCGCGAATCACGTCGCGAACGCGCCCGTGGTCGCGCAGGTCGGCGTCTTCTACAGACAGCGCGGTCAATTGTTCACCGCTCTTCCCGTTACCGCTCAACTCATGAACCAGTTCCTGGCCAAGCAGTCCGGAGGCACCGAACAAGGTGACGCGCATAGCGGCATTGTAAATGGGAACTCCGCAGAAAAGATTGAAAACCCCGCGACTTTGTCTTCTTCTCGATTCGTCTCTACTCGGTCTCAGTCGGTTGCGGTGTTCGCACCCGCCGCCGCAGTGCGTGCAGGATGAGCGATCCGCTGATGCCGAAGCAGACCACGGCGGCAAACGCCACCAGATCCAGCGCACGGCGCGCCAACCGCAGGTAATCCGCGAACAGCGTGACCATGGCACAGAGAACACCGAGGACGTTAAGCCAGCGAGGAGAATGAATATTCGGAAGATCCTGCCGAAACCAAACCTGAAGCAGCAGCGCGGCCAGCCCGATGGCCGCCACCACGACCAAAGCGACGGGACTGAAAAAAGCATTCGGCCCCGTGTAGATCACGACCAGCGCCAGCGCCAGAAGGAGCAGACCTGAAGCGATCACGGTCCACCGGCGCGCAACTCTGGACTGGGACCGGGACCCGGAACTCGTCACCGAGCGATCTCCTCACTCTTCCCCATTTTGCCATTGTACTTCGGCCTTTCCTTCCGCGCTCAGGCGTTGCTCGGCATCCATTCCGCCGGGCGATTCTCGCCGTGCGATATAGCGTAGAGGACCAGTTCCACCCGGCTTGAAATCCCCACCTTATCGAAGATGCGCAGCAGATATTTCTTGATCGTGTGTTCGCTGAGCCCCAGTTCGGACGCGACCCCGCGGTTGGTCAAGCCGTCGGCTACGAGCGCGACGACCTGCTCCTCGCGAGGTGTCAACAAAGACCTCCCCGTTGAGTTGACCACTCGCAGCGTGGGCACCTCCGCCAAAGCATCCAGCACGTAATTCATCTGCCTCATGCCCCAAAGCGGACGGACCGGATGTAGGCCTCGTCACACCCTGTTGGTGATGAATTCCGCGCCTCATGTCTACTTTCGCTGGGCTACTCTGGTGCACAACTTTCGCTGAAGCACACTTCCTCCGGGCGTGCGCCCGGGGCCGCAATCCTAACCCTGGCGGCCCAACCAGTGATTTCATCACCTTTTCGATGGCCGGAACGAGCCCTGTACCGCGGTGGACAGTACTTTCCAAGTCTTGTTCCGCTTTAGATGCAACGATACCTTCGTGCAAACAGCTCAAACGCCCGAGCTGCTTTAGTTCGCCGTTCTGAGCAACGGTGAGAGTCCGGAGATGAATGTATTTACCAAACAAGTCGTCTTGGGAGCTGCGGGCATGCTCATCCTGCAGCTAGCCGTGGTCACCTCCGCTCAGGAGACAGCTTCGTCGCCTGCTTCGGCCCCTGGGTTATCTGCTCCGCCAACCGGCAAGATCGCGGCGGCGGAGAGCTCGCAGAGCCAGGGGCGGTCCGGCACGGGCGTTTCCACCAACGGAGCGATCACACAACCCGGAAAAGCGGGTGGCAAGGGAGATCCTGCATTCGGAGGGGAACGCCACCCGCTTTATCGGCTTACGAAATCCGACACCGTGGACGTGAACTTCACTTTTTCTCCCGACTTTAATCAGACTTTGACCGTGCAGCCCGATGGCTTCGTGGCACTGAAAGGTGCGGGCACTCTGTTAGCGGAAGGGCTCACGGTCCCCCAAATGCAGCAGGCGGTTGCCTACGCCTACCGCGGCTTTCTGCACGAGCCGGAGGTCACTGTGACCTTAAAGGATTTTGACAAGCCTTATTTCCTCGCTTCGGGTGAGGTGGCCCGGCCAGGCAAGTATGAGTTGCGCGGGGATCTGACCGTAAACGAAGCCGTGGCGATGGCCGGCGGCTTCACGCAGCAGGCCCGTCATTCGCAGGTGGTCGTGTTCCGCCGGATTTCCGCGTACGTCGCCGAATCCCACGTGATTGACCTGAAGAAGATGCTGGATTCCCGCGATCTTCACGAAGATTTTCACCTTCAGCCCGGCGACTTTATCTTTGTGCCACAGAGCCGGGTTTCAAAGATTCGCAGGTATGTTCCGACCAACGCCATGAGCTGGTACATGAACCCGCTGCAGTTCTAGCAGAAAGGAGTGGCAGCGTTCACTTTGCGTCTCCAAAATCTGGCGAGCCCTAAAGCCCGCCGGTGTGATCGGCCTGCCGTATGACGCATGTCCGCGGAAATGATCGGAAACTCGCGCACCACTCTTTCCCCCACACCCCGCGATCTTGCGGCCACGCTGTTCCGGCGTCCGCGACTCGTGGCTGCTTCTTTTGGGTTCGTACTGCTGGCAACGATGCTCTTCGTGGTCCTCTCGGCGCGATATGAATCGCACTTCAAGGTTCTGCTGCGCCGGGGCCGCTTTGACCCCATAGTCTCTTCCCAGCCCGCCAGCCCCATGGATTTCACCCGTCCCGACATTACGGAAGAAGAACTCAATTCCGAAGTCGAACTCCTAAGCGACGAAGATCTCCTTAAGCAAGTTGTGAAAATGGCGGGACTCGTTCCAGCGGACACACCGGACTTCGAGCGCCCAGCCGAGATCGAACATGCCGTTCGCAAGCTGTCGCGCCGTTTGGATGTCGAGGCTCTGAAAAAGTCGAACCTTATCCAGGTCAGCTACAAGGATACCGATCCGGAACGCGCCGCCCGCATCCTCTCAGCGCTTTCTACCCTCTATGTGCGGAGGCACACGAATCTCCAGCGGCCCTCGGGGGAGATCCAGTTTTTCGACCAGCAAACCGCGGAATCCGAAAAGAGACTGCGACAGTCCGAAGCCGAACTGGTGCACTTTACTCGCGCTCGGGGCGTGGTTTCGGCAGCGATGGAACGCGATATCGCGCTGCAGAAGTTAGGCGAAGCGGACGCGGCGTATCGCCAGGTCGACCAGGATCGTGTCGAGACCGAGCGCCGGATTGCGTCGCTCGGCGAACAGCTCAAGTCGTTTCCCTCCCGGTCAGTCACCCTCAAGCGCTGGGCCGATAATCCGGAGGTTCTCGAAAAGATGAAAACGCACCTGCTGGAGCTCCAACTCAAGCGCACCGAGCTTCTCACCCGCTTTGAACCGTCCTACCGGCTGGTGCAGGAAGTGGAACAGAAAATCGCGGAAACTCGGGCGGAAATTGCCGCCGAAGCGCTCACTCCGGTACGCGACGAAACCACCGACAAGGATCCCAACTATGAGTGGGCCCGCATGGAAATGGAGAAGGACCAGGTGCTGTGGGACGGCTTGCGGACACGGCAATCGGACGCTGCCGTTCAGGTTGCAGCCCTGCGCAAGGTTGCCCAGCAGATGCAATCCGACTCGGTGGACCAGCAGGATCTGATGCGCGCCGTCAAGGCCGACGAAGACAACTACCTGCTCTACCTTCACAAGCGCGAGGAAGCCCGCATCGGCGACGCGCTCGACGAGCGTCGCATCCTTAATGTGGCCATCGTGGAAGCGCCCGTAGCCGCGGCCCTAGCCGTGCACTCCTTGCTCCTTTATTTCCTGCTCGCCTTCGGACTGGCCATGGCGTTCAGCGTCGGCATCGCCTTTACGTCCGAGTATTTTGACCCAACGATTCGCACTCCTGACGAAGCTTACGGCCTACTCGAAGTACCGGTCCTGGCCTGGCTGCCGGCGCCTGAGCCCGCGGTTCTGCGTCCTTCCATTTCTCGAATCGGCGGGCCCAAGGTGGTGGTCCAGTGAGCACTCTCCGTGAGCTTCTTATCGAAACACCCGCCGCCGCTGAGCAGCCGCGCGCGACCCCGATCCGCGAGCAAGTCCAGCGCGAAGCAGTTTCTCCGGCGGCTTCAGTTCAGGATGAGCAGATCCATGCCCTGGTTCAGCAACTTTTCTTCCGGCCTGACCCGACTCCGGTGCGGCACGTTGGATTTGCCCCGGTCGAAGCATCAACCGCGACTGCGAGACTATGCCTCGAGGTCGCCAGAGCTCTGGCTGAAGAGGACCGGTACGACGTCGGCCTGATCGACGCCCACCCCGACTCGGTCCCTCTCGAAACCCAGCTGCAGATTCCGTCGCCCAACCGTGCGGAGGCCACCTGGCCAATCGCACCTCGGCTGTGGATGGTTCCTCGCCAGAGCTGGCTGCCGGACGCCGGCGGGCGCCGCTTGACCGATCAGAACTTATCGCGGCTCCGCGAACTTACGACGGAGTTCGACTTTTCCATTCTGTGGTGTGCTCCGGTCTCCTGGCTCACGGCGAGCATTGGCCAGACCTGCGACGGTCTGGTGCTCGTGCTGACGGCCAACAAAACAAGACGCCTCGTCGCCGCTCAAATCAAGGATCAGCTGAGCAAGGCGCACGTTCCTCTGCTCGGGACCGTCCTCGCGGAACGCCGTTTTCCCGTGCCGCAGGGCCTGTACCGGAGTCTGTGAATCTTATGGGCGAATTGACCACAAACCGACTGTGGGACACCGGACCCAAAGATTGTCCCTCGCAGTACGCGCGCATGATTCCTGGGACTCCTGCAATGCCGCATCCCCGGTTCGCGCCGACAACATCCGCGCCAACAGCCGACACCACTCCCGCACGTCCAGTCAACGCGATCGGCCAAAACACCGCGGGACGCACGCCGGTGCAAACACCAATTCAACAACTCCTGCCACACCCCACCGGTGATCGATTCGCACTTTTTCAGTTGGTGGCAGCCGACTTGATCGTTCTCGCGGTAGTGTGCGGCGCGTCATCGTTCTTCTCTCCCGCTTGGGGCATGGCGTGGGCTGATCTGCCTATTTTTGCTGTTCTGGTAACGCTCTTCGGCTTCTCGGAGGGGCTCTACAAAAGCGCCGGGGATCCGTATCCCGCCGGGATCGCCCTAGTCCTGGCGAGGTCAACCCTGTTCGCGACCGGCCTGGTTTTCATTGCTGCGCGGGACGAGATGCGTCCACTCGCCGCCTTCACGACATTTGCCAGCAGCCTGGGGAGCCTCATGCTGTGTCGCCGGTTGAACCGGATGGCATGGGAGCGGCGGCGCCGCGAAACCGAGTCGCGCAAGATCCTCATCGTTGGCGGCGGTCCGATGGCTCGCTCCATCGCCCGGGCACTGCGCAACGATCCTCTCCACCGCGCAACCGTCTGCGGCTTCGTGGACGACGAACTGCCTCTTTCCCCGGTTGTACTGGGGCGAATCGGAGACCTGGACTGGCTCGCTCGCGCTGAATTCATTGATGAGGTCATCCTCGCTCTTCCCGACCAGCCCGCCCAGGCGCGAGAAGCCGCTGAGATCGCGTTCCGTAACCATCTGGACATTCGCGCCGTTCCCGATCTGCCGCCGGGCCTGTGGCCCGACTCAGGCATCGATCACATCGGAGAGGTGCCGGTCGTCACCCTTCATCGCGAGCCGTTACCTGGCGCCGCCTTGTTTATGAAGCGTTTGCTGGATGTCGCCGGTGCCGCGTTCGGTCTCGTGTTGGCCAGTCCTCTAATGGCGATCGTTGCCGTGCTCATCCGGCTGGACTCGCCCGGTCCGGTCGTCTACTCCGCGGAACGTACCGGCGCCAAAGGCCGCCGCTTCCGTTGCTACAAGTTTCGCTCCATGGTGACCGGCGCCGAACACCTCAAGGAAGAGTTGCGCGACCGCAACCAGAGACAAGGCCCAATTTTCAAACTTGACGACGACCCCAGAATTACTTCTATCGGCCGTATCATCCGCCGCTACAGCCTCGACGAACTCCCGCAGCTCTGGAACGTACTGCTCGGAGAAATGAGCCTGGTCGGACCGCGGCCTCATCCCGTCGACGAGGTCAATCATTACGAACTCCAACACTACCGCCGCCTGGACGTGAAACCCGGCATCACGGGTCTCTGGCAGATTACGGCGCGCGACTGTCCGTCGTTCGAGCTCAACATGCACCTTGATCTCACCTACATCGAGAACTGGAGTCTGCGCCTGGACCTGCGCATCCTCGCCAGCACAGTCCGCGTGCTGTTCGCGCCGGAAGGAGCCTGACCCACACCATGGGCACACTAACCACGACCAGCAGTGCCCTAGCCCTAACCCGGGACAGTGACGACAACCCGCTTTGGCAAGCTGCCGGGCTGCTGCTGCGCCCTCTTCACCTGGGATTGGCGTTTCCCTCCATCCTTTACGTGGCCGCGATGACCGTTTTCCTGTTCCGGCCACCGGACCTTTTTTCCTATTACGCCGACCGAATCGCCTTCTGCGTTCTGGTCTTCTTCGTTGCGCTGCGTACGATGGCGCTGCGCGACAAGATCCCATTCTTTGCCGGACTCAGCTTGCCCATGCTCAGCCTCACGGCGCTTGCCGTGTTCCGTGCGCTTCGGGAGCCGTTCGACGCACAAACCTGGAGCATTATCGCCAGCAAGTTCATCGTCCCCTTTGCGCTGTTTCACCTGGCTGTGCTGATCTTCCGAGGCGCATCGCAACGAAGACACTTTGAAATCTTCGTCATCGTTGCTCTCGCCTACCTCGTCTTCATTGCCATTGCCTTCTTCACAGACGCCCGCTCACTCATCTTTCCGCGTTTCATTCTTGACGAAAGCCTCGGTTTTCATGCCGACCGCGCTCGCGGCCCATTTCTCCAGGCGGTGGCCAACGGCGTTTCGTTGAACATTCTTGGGATTCTTGTCATTGCGCTCTCCCAAAAACGCAAAAGCGTGGTCGGTCTGCTGTGGCTGGTTCTGCCTCTGGCTGTGCTCGCCACTATGACGCGCGCTGTTTGGATCTCGTTCGCCGTCTCCACCATCGTCCTCGGATTCCGCCTGATCGAACGCCGTCTGCAAGCGGCGTGTATCTTGTTGGCGGTTTTGGGCTTTCTGGTTGGCCTGGCAATCAGCTTCAGCGACCATTCGCTCAAAACTGCTCTTTGGGACCGCACCGGAGAACGCGGTCCGGTGGTTGCGCGCTTGGCCGTGTACGACGCCGGCTGGGCGATGTTTCAGGAGCGCCCGTTTACCGGTTGGCCTGCCGGAGGTATGTACGCTGAGCTTGCCCGCCGCATGGAGGGCTATCATCTCCGCACCTTCTACGTGCACAACACCTACCTCGCCTTGCTGGTTGAGTTCGGTGTGCCGGGGTTGGCCCTGTACGGCGTTCTTTTCTTCAACCTCTTCCGCCTTTCCTGGCACGGTCCTCCCGGTGAGTCCGGCCCCGTCGCTGCCCTGCGCAAGGTCTGGCCCATCTTGCTCAGCGTTTATCTCTTTAACGCCTTCTTCGTCGACATGGCGTACCAGTTCGTCATTGGACTTGTGTTCACCGTCGCCGGGATGCTCTGCGCGTCCGAAGAGTCCCTCGCATGACCACCATCGCCTACATCGCCAACGAGTTTCCTTCCTCCCTTGAACCCTACGTGAGCGATGAAATCACGGAACTACGCCGGCGCGGGGTGCAAGTGATCTGCTGCAGCGGCAAACGCGTTTCGCCGAATCATCTCAGCTTGGCGGAACGCGCTTTCTGGAAAGAGACGCGTTTTTTTCAGCCGCTCTCCGACGATGAGCTGGTGCGGGCGGCGCGCCGGCGCGCCTCCGATCGTCACAACCTCTGGCAGTTGTTGCAGCCCTTGCTCTGGGATCGCGGAGCTTCCCCGAGCCGCCGTATTCGTACTCTCGGCCACACGCTGATGGGCGCCGCGCTGGCCGAACAACTGGCGCCAATCGATGTCGAGCACATCCACGCTCATCACGGATACTTCGCGTCGTGGATGGCCTTAGTCGCTGCCCGTCTGCTCGGAATCGGATTCAGCTTTACCCTGCACGGCTCCGATCTGCTGCAGCGCGCCGATCTACTCTCGGCCAAGCTGCATGCTTGCCAGTTCTGTGTAACGGTCTCCGACTACAACCGCCAATATATTCTCCGCAACTATCCGTCCACGCCTTCAGAGAAAGTCATCGTGCAACGTCTTGGAGTCGATCGCGTGCTCACCTGGCCCACACCCGCCCCCGCGGCCGAGGCGAAAGTCGAGGCGGAACAGCAGCGATTTTGCCTCCTCTCCGTCGGACGCCTGCATCGAGTGAAGGATTATCGCTTTCTCATCCAGTCCTGCGCCGCGCTTCGCGACCAAGGTCTCGCATTGATCTGCTGGATCGTCGGCGAGGGACCGGAACGTCCGGCTCTCGAAAGCCAGATTGCGGCGCTAGGGCTCCAGGGACGTGTTCACCTGATCGGCCACGTGCCGCGCACCGACCTTCCCGGCTATTACCGCTACGCCGACCTGGTCGTCATGACCAGCAAGAGCGAAGGAATCCCGGTGGTCCTGATGGAGGCCATGGCTCACAAAAAGCTCGTGCTGGCTCCAGCCATCACCGGGATTCCCGAGCTGGTCGAGCACGAGCGCACTGGATTTCTTTATCAACCTGGTTCTTTGCCCGATTTCGTCAGCGCCGTCAGTTGGATTCAGAGCCACCAAGCTTCTCTGGCCGGCATCCAGCACGCGGCCGCGGCCAGCATCGCCGCTTCCTATAACCGCCAGCGAAATCTACGCGCTTTCGCGGAGCAATTTCTGGCCCGCATTCCCCAATCGGACGGTGACTATGCGCATCCTGTATTGCAACAAGTATGACTATCCGTTTAGTGGCACTGAAGCGTACCTCTTCGATCTCATCCACCAGATGGATAAGCGCGGCCAGGAAACCGCTCTGTTCAGCATGGACCACGGTCATACTTCCGCCTTCACAGGCCGCAGTTATCGCATTCCGTATCTTGACTTCAAGGATCCAAACGCCGGGTTGCTGAAGAAGGTCAAGATGGCGGCGCACGCCCTCTATTCACCATCGGCCCGGCGCGCTATGCGGAGTTGCCTGGCTGATTTTTCACCCGATCTGGCGCACATTCGCGGAATCTACCACCACTTGTCGCCCTCGATTCTTTGGGAACTGAAGCAGCAGGGGATCCCCGTGCTCTACCACCTCAACGATTTCAAGATTGTGTGTCCAACCTACAATTTTGTGGCCGATGGCCGTGCCTGCAAAGAACACTGCAAGAATGGCGCTTTCCACAAGGTCGTTACGAAGGGTTGCTATGCCGGCCCACGTTCCAGCGCGGTGGTTCTTGCCGCCGAAGCATACCTGCACAAATGGCTGCAAACTTACGAACGCTGCGTGGACCTGTTCCTGGCTCCCAGCGAATTCGTGCGCACCAAGTTGATCGCCGGCGGCTTCCCTGCGCAACGTATCGAAGTGCTCCCCCACTTTCAGACTCTGCCCGTCAAAGAAGACATCACCATCGACGAAGGATACCTGCTCTATTTCGGCCGGCTTTCCGCGGAAAAAGGCGTCTATGAGCTCTTGCGCGCCATGGTGCGGCTACCGCACATTCCTATCGTGATCGCGGGAGACGGTCCGGAGCGTCCCCGGCTCGAGCCGCTGGCGCGAGAATTGAATTTGAACCAAGTCCTGTTCGCGGGCATGGTTCAGGGCGAGGAACTCCAGCAACTCATTGCCGGTTGCAGCTTCTCCGTGTTTCCGTCCCACGCCTACGAGACCTTGGGGAAATCCATTCTGGAATCCTATGCCTGGGGACGGCCCGTCATCGCCTCCGATCTGGGTTCGCGCCGGGAACTCGTCCAACATGGGGTCACCGGCCTCCTTTATCCCGACGGGGACCGCGAACAGCTCGCTCATTCCATTGGATTTCTGTTTGACCGCCCCGACCTGATCGAGAAAATGGGCGCCGCCGCTCGCCGTCGCGTGGAAGCAAACCACGACCCCGAGCAACACATGGAGAAGCTGCTCGGACTCTACTACCGGCTCACATCCGCCAAGAAGCTTCTGTCCTTCCCCGCCGCAGTGAAGCCCCCTCGCCCGCGCCGCAGCATCCGCGTCGCCTTCATTGGGGGTCGCGGCCTGGTCTCCAAGTACAGCGGCGTTGAATCCTACTACGAACAAGCTGGCCACGAACTGGCCCGCCTGGGGCACGAAGTCACCGTCTATTGCCGCACCTATTTCACTCCTCCAAATCCAACGCACACGCACAACGGCATGCGCGTAGTGCGCTTGCCGACCATCCGCTCGAAACATCTGGAAACTTTCGTCCACACTCTGTTGAGCACGGCGCATGCCATGACTTCGGACTACGATGTCGTCCATTACCAATGCCTGGGACCTGCGTTGTTTTCTTTTCTTCCGCGGCTTGCCGGTAAGAAGACCGTGGTCACCGTGCAGGGCCTCGACTGGCAGCGCAGCAAGTGGGGCCGGATCGCGTCGCGCGTACTGCGCTGGGGAGAAGCGGCTGCCGTTTCCTCGCCCGATGCCACCATGGTCGTCTCGCGCACCTTGCAGCAGCACTACCGTCAACAGTACAACCGCGATACCATCTACATCCCGAACGGAGCCACGCTGGCGTCCCGTCGACTTCAACGACAACTGATCGAGTGGAATCTGCTCCCCGACAACTACGTCCTTTTCTTAGGCAGGTTTTCGCCGGAAAAAAACTGCCACCTCCTGATCAATGCTTTCGAAAGGCTCAACACTGGCATGAAACTGGTGCTCGCTGGAGGATCGAGTCACTCCGATTCCTACGTCGAGAGCTTGCGCCACCACGAATCCTATAAGATCCGTTTCCTTCCCTGGGTCTCTGGTAGCAATCTCGAAGAGCTGCTCTCCAATGCCGCTCTGTTCGTGCTTCCGTCTGATATTGAGGGCCTATCCCTAGCGCTTCTCGATGCCATGGCGGCCGGTGTCTGCGTTCTGACCAGCGATATTCCGGAAAATAATGAAGTGGTCGAGGGCGCCGGTTTCACCTTTCACCGCGGCGACCAGGCAGATCTTGAGCGCAGGCTCGACTTGCTCGTGCACAACCCCGAACTTCGCCGTCAGTCCGCCGCCCGGGGGCGCGAGCGGATCCAGAGCCAGTATCTCTGGCCGGCAATCGCCCGCTCTATTGAAGGAGCCTATTACAAGGTACTGGGCTGGGACCCGAGCGAGCACCTGCTGGGCGAGGAGATCCAGATCCGCCCTTCAGCAGTCCCGGTCGCGCCGCTGGGCCGAGTCCTGGGCCCCAACCCCAGCCCGACCGCATCCGCCTGATCTGGATTCCGGGCCCCGAATCTGGGCACGACTTCGCGGCCGGCTGTGATTATGATTAGAATCGGAACGCGGCGTATTTGGGTAATGCCGCATATCTAGCATGGAAGATCTCATTCTTGTCACTGGTGGCGCTGGCTTCATTGGCTCGAACTTTATCCTCCAACGGATTGCCTCTGAACCGGCCCGCATCCTGAATCTCGACAAGCTGACTTACGCAGGCAATCTCAACAACCTGCGCGCCGTCGAAGCCCATCCGCGCTATCGCTTCGAGCAGGGCGACATTGTCGATCGCAATTTTTTGCTCGACCTGCTGCGGCGCGAACAACCCCGCGCCATCGTTCATTTCGCCGCCGAGAGCCACGTCGATCGCTCCATCCACGGCCCCGACGATTTCGTCCGCACAAACGTGAACGGCACATTCAACCTGCTTGAAGAAGCGCGAGCCTACTGGTCGGCGCTTCCCGAACCCGATCGCGCATCCTTCCGTTTTCTGCACGTCTCCACCGATGAAGTCTACGGGTCGCTCGGCCCCAACGACCCGGCCTTCAGCGAGGCTACTCCCTACGCGCCCAACAGTCCGTACTCGGCGTCCAAGGCGGCGTCCGATCATCTGGTCCGCGCCTATTACCACACTTATGGCCTTCCCGTTCTGACCACCAACTGCTCCAATAACTACGGACCTCACCAGTTCCCCGAAAAACTGATCCCGCTCATGATCCTGAATGCGTGCGGCGGCAAGCCGCTTCCGGTGTATGGTGACGGCGAAAATGTTCGCGACTGGCTCTACGTCGAGGATCACTGCCGCGCCATTCGCACCGTGCTCTCCCGCGGCCGCGTCGGAGAAACTTACAATATCGGTGGGCAAAGCGAAAAAAAGAACCTGGAGATTATCGGAGCCATTTGCCAACTGCTCGACGAGATGCGTCCGAAGGACCCTGTTGTTCCACACCGCAAGCTCGTCACGTTCGTCAAAGACCGCCCCGGCCACGACCGCCGCTACGCCATGGACACGCGTAAAATCGAGCGCGAACTGAACTGGCAGCCGCAGGAGACGTTTGCGAGCGGCATCCACAAAACCGTCCGCTGGTATCTTGAACACGAAGACTGGGTCCGCGATGTCACCAGCGGCAGCTATCGTCAATGGATGGCGAAACATTACGCCACCGAACCTTGAGACGGAAAGCCGAGACTGAAACTCGACAATGACTAAGACCGCGCAACCAAATTACAAAGGCATCATTCTCGCAGGCGGATCGGGCACGCGCCTCTATCCCGTCACCCACGTGCTTCCGAAGAGCCTGCTGCCGGTGTACGACAAACCCATGGTGTACTACCCGCTCTCCACGCTGATGCTGGCCGGCATACGCGAAATCCTCCTCATCTCTACGCCCGAGGATCTGCCCCGCTTTCAGCACTTGCTCGGCGATGGCTCCCGCTACGGCGTCCATTTCCAGTACGCGCTGCAACCGAAGCCCGAAGGCATTGCCCAGGCATTTCTGATCGGCAAGGAATTTATCGGCTCCAGCGGTTGCGCGCTCGTGCTCGGCGACAACATTTTCTACGGACACGACCTGGTCAAAGAATTGCGCGCAGCCACGCTTCAGCCCAAGGGCGCCCGCGTTTTTGCGTACCCCGTCAATGACCCCGAGCGCTACGGCGTGGTCGAATTCGATCCGCATGGAAAAACGCCAAAGGCGCTCAGCATTGAAGAGAAACCCAAACAGCCGAAATCGCGTTACGCCGTCACCGGACTTTATTTTTACGATCGGCAGGTCGTCGAAATTGCCGCGAATCTCAAACCTTCGAAGCGCGGTGAACTTGAAATCACCGACGTTAACCGTGTGTATCTGGAGCACAATCAACTCAACGTCTGCGTGATGGGACGAGGCACGGCCTGGCTTGACACAGGCACGCACGAAGCCTTGATGGAGGCCTCATTATTCATTCAGACCCTGCAGAAGCGCCAGGGACTCATGGTCGCGTGTCCGGAGGAAATCGCCTATCGCTCCGGCTACATCACCGCCGCGCAACTGGAAGCGCTGGCGCAGCCGATGCGCAACAATGGATACGGAGCTTACCTGCTGCAATTGCTGCGGGAACGGGTCTTCTAATCGATGAAAACTTTCCGATGAAAAAAAACGTCACTAGCCTGCCCGGACTTCTGGTCCTGGAACCGCGTGTGTTTGGCGACGACCGTGGATTTTTTCTGGAAAGCTACAACCAGCGCACGTTTACAGAGCTCGGCATTCCTGAGCCATTCGTACAGGACAATCATTCCTATTCCGAGAAAAATGTCATCCGCGGTTTGCACTACCAGATTCGCCAGCCCCAGGGAAAACTCGTGCGCGTCATCACCGGCGAGATTCTTGATGTCGCGCTCGACCTTCGCCGCAGCTCGCCCACCTTCGGAAAGTGGGAATCCTTCAAACTCTCCGGCGAGAACAAACACATTTTATGGATTCCGCGCGGATTTGCTCACGGCTTCCGGGCCGTGTCCCAGACCGCCCATGTCCTCTATAAGACGACGGACTTTTATGCGCCCGAGCACGAACGCACGGTGGCGTGGAATGATCCTGCGCTGAACATCGACTGGCAATTCGATGGCAAAGCGATCGTTTCCGCAAAAGACCAGCGTGGTATGCCCTTCCAGCAGGCCGAAAAATTCGAGTAGCGCCCCGTGAATTCAGCCGAAACTCGACCGCAATCGTGGTTTGAACCTAAACCACCTTCCCGCTGGGGGGAGAGACTCGCAGCCCCGACTCCCTAACCGGCGCCCGCTTTTCCAGTTCGTTCCAGGACCTTTGCCACTGCCACCATCCCAGACCGGCCAGAGCTAGCAGGCAAGCGATCAGCACATAAAATCCGCGCTGCCCCATGCGAATTCTGCGCCTTGGCTTGGCCGCCGGTCCCGCGGCGACTACGGGGGCTTCCCTCTTTGCAGCTGCAACTTTCTTTTCTTTTTTGAAGTCTCTGAAAGCCACCGGCTGTGAAGCGGAGCGGTAAACCCAGTACCGGATCATCTCCCGCTGCTCCACCGACAATCCAACAAACTCAAGCCCGCAATGGAGCCGTGACTGATAACGAACCAGCGCCCGCGTTCGAACCGGCACGCCCACATCCGGAAGACGCAGTTCGACTGCCACATGTTGGCCGGCAACCAGTTCTCCCGCCACAACAGCGCCCACACCGGCTTCGCTGATGTCGGTGCAGCGCCCAGGTAAATTTTCGGGGAGCCCGGATCGCAATGCGATCAAGTCCAGGGGTACTTTGATCGGGTACCGGGGAAAAGCACGCCGCGGCGTTTCTTCGAACGCCATCGATGGAGCTGCACTCATCAGACTGCCTCCGCTGGATCGAAAATCCTTTCTCATGCGGCTGGAATCAACGACGAAGGCGGCGCTTGCCAGAACGTTGCTTCGAGTATATCGGAAACGCTGGAATAGTTTTCCTCAGAATCGGACTTCATCATTTATTGTTGTCTCGATGCGTTCGCCTACTCCATGTCCCGCCAGTTTGGCCCCACTCCGATTTCTACCAGCAACGGAACCACGAGCGAATGCGCTTCCTCCATGTGCCCCCGCACCAGCGGCTTCATTGCCTCCACTTCGTTCTCCGGCACTTCGAACACAAGTTCATCGTGCACCTGCAAAGTCATCCGCGACTTCAGCCCGCGCTTCCGGATTTCGTCGTCAATCCGGATCATCGCCAGCTTGATCAGGTCGGCGGCCGTTCCCTGCAGCGGAGTGTTCACCGCCGTGCGCTCCGCGAACCCGCGCTGGGTGGCGTTCTTGCTGTTGATATCGGGAATCGGCCGAATGCGCCCGAACAGCGTCTTCACTTTCTGATCGCGCCGCGTCTGCTCGATCGTTGCATCGATGAACGCCCGCACTCCCGCATATTTTTCAAAATACGCATCAATGAATTTCCTGGCCTCACCCGGCTCGATGCCCAACTGCTGTGACAACCCGAATGCCGACAGCCCATAGACAATCCCGAAGTTCACCACCTTCGCCTGCCGCCGGTGGTCCGGCGTAACCATCAGCGGCGGCACGCCAAACACCTGCGATGCGGTCAGCGTGTGAATGTCATCCCCGCGCCGAAACGCCTCCACCAGCAGCTTGTCTTTCGAAAAATGTGCCAGCAGACGCAGTTCGATCTGCGAATAATCCGCGGCCAGCAGTACGTGCCCCGGCTCGGCAATGAACGCCGCCCGAATCTCTCGTCCAAGCTCGGTGCGAATCGGAATATTCTGCAGGTTCGGATTCGCCGAAGACAGCCTCCCCGTCGCCGTCCCAGTCTGCCCAAAAGTCGTATGAACGCGGCCGCTCTGGCTGCGAATGAGCGCCGGCAATGCATCCACATAAGTCGACTTCAACTTCGTCAATTGCCGGTACTCCAGCACCAGCCGCGGGACTTCGTGATCCGCAGCTAGTCCTTCCAATACATCCACGGCCGTCGAAATCTTTTTCCCTTTCCCGTATTTTGACGGCATCGGCAGGGCCAGCTTGTTAAACAGCACATCACCCAGTTGCTTCGGCGAATTGATGTTGAACTCCAAGCCGCAATGCTCATAAATGTCCCGCGCCTTGGCCGCGGCCTCGTGCTGCAACTTCACCGACATCTGCTCCAGCACCGCCAGATCAATCTTCACTCCCGCGTCTTCCATGCGCGCCAGCACTGGCACGAGCGGTGCATCGATCTCCTCATACACCGGGGTCAATCCCTGGTCGTCGACTTCTTTTCGGAGCGCGCTCGCCAGCCTGCCCGTTACATCCGCCGCTTCCGCCAGGTTGCCGCTCAGCTTCAAATTGAATCTCCGGAGCGCAACCTCCGGCAAGGAATGCGCCGAATAGGTCGGATCGAGCAGGTACGAATACAGCATCGGATCATGCCTTACTCCGGCCAGCGCAATTCCATGCTCGGGAAAATGTTCGCCAAAATGGTGGAGTGCAGACTTGAGATCGTGAACCGCCTTTGGCACAGCCGCATCTTCGAGCACCCTCTTTACCAGGTCGGCGAGCGCCCGGTCTTCGAGCGCGACCATCGCCCCCGCCCCCGGCGCATTCGACACGGCAATGCGCTCTACACCTCCAGCACTCGGTTGCTCCGCATCCGCGGGCTGCAAGGCGAGAAACCCCGACTGTGCCGGCTGAGGCTCGCCTTCTTCTGCGGTGCCGTCGCTATAAATGTCATCGGTGGGCTCGGTCGGAATTGCCAGCGCGAGCGGTGCGCTCTCGCCCACGCCTCTTAAATACTCCTCGAATTCAGCTTTCGACTTGATCTCCCGGTAGTCGCCCTCTTTCACCTCAACTACTGGAAGCAGTTCTTTCAACAAAGAAGTAAATTCCAGTTCGGCAAACAGCGAGCGCAGAGATTCAACGTCCGGTTCGCCCGCTTTCATCGCTGCAACATCCAGCTCGACCGCCACGTCGGTATCAATCGTCACCAACTGCTTGCTGTAAAGAATATTGTCGCGATTGTTCTGCAGCGATTCCCGATAGGTCTTCTTCTCCACTTCCGCCGCATGTTCCAACGCCTGCTCCACGCTGCCAAAGCGCTGAATCAGTTCCACCGAGCCCTTGTCGCCGATCCCCGGCGCCCCCGGGATGTTATCCACCGCGTCGCCGCGCAGCGCCATCACATCCACTACCTTCGACGGAGGCACTCCAAGAATTTCCTCCACCTTCGCCGCATCGCAAATCAGGTTGTCCTTCGGCGGATTCAGCACCTGCACCTTATCGTTCACCAGTTGCAGCATATCTTTGTCGCTTGACACCACGAACACCGAAAACGATTCCGCCGCCGCTTTCCGTGCCAGCGTTCCGATCACATCGTCGGCTTCGTAACCTTCGAGCTGCAAAATTGGAATCCGATACCCCTCCAGCGCCCGCCGAATGTACGGAATCTGCTGCACCAGGTCGCCCGGCATCTCGGCGCGGTTCGCCTTGTAGCCGCCATACTCCGCTTCCTTGAACGTCTGCGTCTTAACGTCAAACTTGCGGATCGTCGTAATCGCTTCCGCCTGCTGATTGCGGATCGTCGGCGCGCCCACATCGAATACGGCCGCCAGATACTCGGGCGAAAAATCGTCCCGCAACTTCCGCAGCATGTTGACGAAAACATACGTCGCCGCCGTCGGAACCCCCGTCTTCGTGGACATCGGACGTTGCCGCGCCATCGCGTGATAGGCGCGAAAAATGAACGCCATCGTATCGATCAGGAAAATCCGGCCCTCATCATGTGCGGACGCGGGCAGCGGCCCAGGCGTGGCGCTGCTTTTCGGCGGCGATTTCTTTTTGGCAGGCAACCGGCCAAGTTTAACAGCTATGGAAGATCAGGAGCCGACGGCGAATGGCGAATTGCGGCCCCGAACAGCGAACGACGAACAGTGTACGACGTTCTTCCAAATCCCGGGCAATCGCGTATGATATGAACTTTTGAGCTCTCGACCCGCCGAGTGCTGAATGCTGAGTGCTGAATGCTGCCCTTCAAGCTCGTCTACAGCGACGACTACTACCTGCCCATCGGCTCCCATGTTTTCCCCTCCGAAAAATACAAGTGCACACATGACCGGCTGCTCGCCTCCGGGATGGCCGCGCCTTCCGATTTTGTCACTCCTCATCCGGCCACCGACCAGGACGTGCTGCTCGTGCACACTCCGCAGTACGTCCACAAATTGAAAACGGGTACGCTCAGCGCGCTGGAAGAATTAGAGCTCGAAGTGCCGTACTCGCCGGAGTTGGTGCGCGCCTTCTGGCTCGCGGCCGGCGGTTCCGTGCTGGCCGCCCATCATGCCCTCGAAGACGGCGTGGCGATCAGCCTTGGCGGTGGATTCCATCACGCGTTCCCTGATCACGGCGAAGGTTTCTGCATGATCCACGACGTGGCCGTCGCCATCCGCTGTATGCAGCGTGACGGCAAGATTCGCACTGCGATGACCGTCGATTGCGACGTCCATCAAGGCAATGGTACGGCCGTGATTTTTGCCGGCCCGCGTGTCCCCAGCGATGCGCCACCCCCGACGCTTGCTTCTGTGCTCAATTCCACGGACCACATCGCGCACCCGGCCCCCCCCGGGACAAGGCCGAGCAGCGCCCACGCCCGCGACGTCTTCACCATCTCGCTCCATCAGCAAAACAACTACCCCGTGTTTAAGCCCCCTTCGTCGCTTGACCTGAATTTGCCCGACGAGATGGGCGACGCCGAATATCTGGCGTGCGTCGGCGACGCACTCAGTTTGGGATTGAGCACGTTCAAGCCGGAACTCATCTGTTACCTCGCCGGAGCTGATCCTTATCGCGAAGATCAGCTCGGCGGATTGTCGTTGACTATTGAGGGATTGAAGGAGCGAGATGCACTCGTGTTCCGAATCGCCAAGGCCGAGCGCATCCCCGTGATGGTCACATTTGCCGGCGGCTACGCCCTGAATGTCGAAGACACAATCACGATTCACTGCAACACGGTGGTCGCCGCAAAGGAAGTGTTCGGCGAAAAGGGCTGACGGAGTGAGTAACCGAGTGAGTAACAATGTGCAGAAGATATACTCGACACCATGGACGTCACCCCTTCTCAACTTGCGCACCGTGAGTTCTACAACATTCTGATCAGCGCCGTTGCCCCGCGGCCGATCGCGTGGGTGTCGAGCCTCAGCGCTTCCGGACAACCCAACCTGGCGCCCTTTTCGTTTTTCAATGCCGTATGCGCCAATCCTCCGCTGCTGGCGTTTGCGCCGGGGATGCGCTCGCCGAAGAAATCGGGAGCAGCGGTCGGAGTTCCCGCAGGCACGCCTAAAGACACGCTGCGGAATATTCGCGAGACCAGGGAATTCGTGATCAACGTGGTCACCTTCGAATTGGCCGAGGCCATGAACCTGACCAGCGGCGATTATGACCCGACCATCAATGAGTTCAATCTGGCGAAACTCGCCTCGGCGCTTTCGAAAGTGGTGCGGCCGCAGCGAGTGGCGTTGTCTCCCGTCAGCTTTGAATGCAAGCTGCGTCAGATTCTCGACTTCAATCCCGGTCCCGAGGGCGGCAGCCTGGTGATTGGCGAAATCGTCTCGATCCACGTCGACGACCGCCATCTGAAAGAAGGCCGCATGGACCGGAACTCGCTCGATCTGATCGGACGCATGGGCGGCATGCAGTACACGCGCACCACCGAGCGGTTTGAAATGGTGCGGCCGAAGGTGGAGTGAAGGAGAATGATTGCTCGGAGCTCGTGGCCGACAGCCAGCGTCCGTCTTCCCGCCTGCTAAAATAGTGCTGGTCCCGCATGTTCGAGAATCTCCAGGAAAAACTCCAGCGCGCCTTCAAGTCTCTCCGCGGACAGGCCGTCCTCACGGAAGAAAACATTGCCGAGGCGATGAAACAAATTCGTCTGGCGCTGCTTGAAGCCGACGTCAACTTCAAAGTTGTCAAAGAGCTCATCGACCGCATCCAGGCCAAAGCCGTAGGACAGGAAGTGCTGACCGCGCTTTCGCCCGGCGAGCAGGTTATCAAAATTGTCCGCGACGAACTGGTCGCGACTCTCGGCAAAGACACGGCTAAATTAAAGTTCGCCTCACAGCCGCCCACCGTTGTGCTGATGGCTGGGCTGCAGGGCTCGGGCAAAACCACTACCTCCGGCAAGCTTGCCAACTGGCTGAAGAATGGCGGACACCGTCCGCTGCTTGTCTCGGTCGACGTCTATCGCCCTGCGGCGCGCGAGCAACTCAAAGTTGTTGCGGCGGCGATCAAGGCCAACCTTTACGAAGGCGAGGTTGGCGAAGCGAATACGGCTACCGTCGAGCGGCTTGCCAAAGAAGCGCGCCGCGAAGCGATCAACACTGGCTGCGACGTGCTCATCGTCGACACCGCCGGCCGTCTCCACATCGACGACCAGCTCATGGAAGAGATGCAGTCGCTCAAGCGGCTGCTCAATCCTCAGGAAATTTTGTTCGTCGCCGATTCGATGACCGGACAAGACGCCGTCAACTCGGCCGACGAATTCCACAAGAAGCTCACGCTCACCGGCGTCGTCCTTACCAAGATGGATGGCGACGCTCGCGGCGGCGCGGCGATCTCCATCCGCCAGGTCACCGGCCAGCCCATCAAGTTCATCGGCATCGGCGAAAAATACGATGCGCTTGAGCCTTTCCACCCTGACCGCATCGTCTCGCGCATTCTCGGCATGGGCGACATCCTCTCGCTCATCGAAAAAGCCGAGTCGCAAATCGACAAGAAGAAGGCCAACGAACTTGCCTCCAAGGTCCTCAGCGGCGACGGCTTTTCGCTCGAGGATTTCCGCGACCAGTTGCGGCAAGTTCGCAAGATGGGATCGCTGCAAAGCCTCATGGGCATGCTGCCCAGTGTCGGCGCGTTTTCCGGCCTGCAAAAAGCCGCCGACAAGGTTGACGAAAAACAGATCAACCGCGTCGAGGCCATCATCAATTCCATGACGGGATACGAGCGCAACCATCACGAAGCCATCAACGGCAGCCGCCGCAAGCGCATCGCCCGCGGCTCCGGCACCAGCGTGCAGGAAGTCAACAACCTGCTCCGGCAGTACGCCCAGATGAAGAAAATGTTCAAGCAAATGGGCAAGCCCAGCTTTGCACGGCGCATGGCGGGGATGAAGTTTCCGGGAATGTGAACCAGCTTTCAGCTTTCAGCTTTCAGCTCTCAGCTCTCAGCTCTCAGTTGTCAGTTCTCAGTAGAATCCTTACCGCCAGGGGGTCGCCTTGCAAACTTGAGAAGTGTTTCACGTGAAACACTGTACTGGTATTTGTGTTAGTATTATTGCGTACTTACACAAGGACTCAAATGAAACAACGGAAACGAGTTACGAAGCGAGCACGGGCGTCGCGCAAAGTGACAAAAATTGAGGCTTCGGCGGGGTCGCGGAGGCGTCCGCGGTACCTGCCGGAGGAATGGGCAGGCATGTACAAGCCGGTGAAGAAGCCGGTGACGCTACGGCTGGACGCCGACCTGCTGGCGTGGTTCCAACGGGCCGGGCGGGGCTACCAGACGCGGATCAACCGGACTCTGCGGAAGGTGATGATGGACGAGAGAAAGAAGGCGCGGGAGTGACGCTGTAAGTCTTTGATAATGCTCAGGGTAAAATGTGGCTAAATAGCCACACGCGGGCACTTTTTACGCTGTAATTATTACAACACCCATTATTTGGTGGGCGGGGCACCCGGCTGACTGGTCAAAACTCTCGCAATCTCGTCCGTCACCGGTACTTTGGGTCGAAGAGCGGCGGCATCGTTCCTCGCCTTGCCGTCACTACCAACTCCGCGTCAAAGATCCCGCCCGTGTTCACTCCGAACATGCGGTGCCTGATCTTGCTTTCCTTCAGGAAGATGCGCCGCAGCAGAGCCCCTCCTTTCTGCTGGAGTGTGGGCCGGAAGGTTGTCGTCCGGTGAAAGCGGACATCGTCGAATCCGCAAATATCGAGCAGCGACTCCAGGTTTGAGCCGCAGAATCCGTACTCATGGGCCAGCGTGACGTAAAGGCAGGAGTTCGCGCACGGGCCTTCCATGTTTGGGGTGCGCAGCATCAACACGCCGCCCGGCTTCAACGCCCGGTAGAGCGCGTCCACCACCCACAGCAACGAGTACTTCGGTATGTGCTCGATCACATGCGAGAGGTGGATGAAGTCGTACTGCTCGGCTCGATCCGAGAGGAAGTTGCCAATATTATCTTCGATCTCGAAGAGCTGAATGGGGGGCTCGCTCCATGTCGGGATGTAGCCTTTGTGTGCAATGCCGAAGTCGGCGCCGGAAAGTTCCCGGTACCCCAGCTTCAGGCAGGCCGCCAGAAACCACCCGTGTCCGAAGCCGATGTCGAGGATGGCCGCGTTCTTGTTTTGCGGCAGCAGGTCGCGCAGTTCGTGTACCGCCTGCAGCACCTGGGACTGGTTCTCCATCTCGGCCCACGAGATCGGCGGCTGGGAAGCAGCGTACCGCAAACTCATCCGCCGATATACTTCCTTCACAAACGCGTGCGGTTCCATGTGGGAGATTCTATCCTTATCGAGATGCTCGGGACTGAACCCTTGGAATCAAAACAACTCGATTGGCGCGGTGAGGCCGGATACAGAGGCGAGGCGGGCATCACGCGTAAGCAATCGAGCGCCGAGGTTTTCGGCGAGAGCGACGTAGGCCGCATCATACGCGGACAAATTGTGACGGAGTTGCCAAATCCGGGGCAGCAGAACGAAATGGGGATAGCGAGCGATTCGCAAGTCGAGCAAGTCCTCGATTGCCTGCTCCGCGCGGTGTGCCGAGACGGCGCCTTCCCGCACCAGACGCCGGAGCACCTGGCCGACTTCAAGATCGAGCAGGTGAGGAGCATGCAGGGATTCGCGATGCGAGTAAATCCGCTGCTCAATGCGCTGACCGGCTGCGGTTTGAAGCAGCCAGTCAAGGGCGGCGGAAGCGTCGAGGACGATCACAGGTCACCGGTCGTTGGTCGTTAGTCGTTTGGCCTTGTTATCGGACTTGCGCTCTTCCTGCACGTTCTTCTTGCACCAGGCGGGCAGTGTCGAGTTGGACGGCAACGGGCTTGCGTTTGTGCAGACGGGCGCGGAACTCGGTCAAAGTTGGCCGCTCCGCGACTTCTCTAATTTCTGCTAATAGGTAGTCCGACAATGACATGCCCGCCATGGCTGCACGGGCTTTCAGAGTGCGATGAAGAGCGTCGGGCACATTGCGGAGCTGAATCATCTTTGACATGTGGTCAGCGTACTTTCATGTGGAGCACATGTCAAGGAGGTGAGCTGTGTGCCGTCTCAGCGCCAGAGGGCCCGCCCAAGCGGAGCTTGGACGGGGCACCCTCGAGAGTAAGTTCGGAAGCGGTAGGTCTGATTGGATAAGAGCGAAGGCTCGATCGACCCGGTAGTCTTGGTTTGAGGACTAAGGCTCCTGGGGAAGAAGGAGCCTTCGCATGATGATTATAGGATGTGATTTTCATCCCAGCTGGCAACA
>Ga0074044_10000694_pt1 | contig 31484 bp, 26 predicted proteins | sample BogForMeECP23OM1_FD_94443 | JGI IMG/M metagenome (GOLD analysis project Ga0074044, IMG submission 94443) | Bog forest soil microbial communities from Calvert Island, British Columbia, Canada - Bog Forest MetaG ECP23OM1 | ecosystem: Environmental > Terrestrial > Soil > Wetlands ...
GGATTGGCCTTGGGGTCGGTCTTGCAGACGACGATGACGAGATCGGCGATTTGGCCGTTGGAAATAAAAATCTTCGAACCGTTGATGACGTAATGATCGCCGTCGCGGCGCGCAGTGGTCTGCACCGCGGCGAGATCCGAGCCGGTGCCCGGCTCGGTCATCGCGATCGCCAGGATGGTCTCGCCGCTGATCGCGCCCGGGAGGTAGCGGCGCTTCTGCTCCTGGTTGCCGAAGCTCGTGATGTAGGGCATGCAGATGTCCGAATGCAGCGACATCATGAGGCCGTGCGCGCGCACCCGCGACAGTTCTTCCATCACGATGGCGTCGTAGATGAAATCCACGCCGCCGCCGCCGTATTCGGCGGGCGCGTTGGCGCCGAGGAAGCCGGCCTGGCCCATTTTGCGCCAGCTCGCGCGATCGCTCATCCCGGCGCGATTCCATTCGGGGACCTTCGGCTCGATTTCGGCATCGACGAAGCGGCGCACCTGCGCGCGGAACATCTCGTGCTCTTCGGTGAAGATATCTCGTCGCATCATTGTGGCATCTTCGTTGCGGCGCGCATCGCGATCAAGCCCGGCAGATCCTTCATCCTCTCCCTCGCAGTAACCGGAAATAAAGAGCTTTGCAATTTTACTAAACGATTGGTATGTGATTGGAGTCTCAACGAATTTAGCCAAGCGGGTTGCGGTACGTTCCTGGCGGACGACTGAAAGCCCGGCCCTACGGAGGATCCCGCAATGAAAGTTGGTGGCGCTGTCATTTTTCAGAATCCGCTCAATGTTCGATCGGACCGCGATGTTTATATCGAAGACCTGCGAATCGGGGATCTCTACGAGCCGCTTGGATTCGACTCCATCTGGAGCGTCGAGCATCACTTTGACGACTACACGATGTGCCCCGACGTGCTGCAGTTCCTGACCTACTACGCGGGCCGCACCCGGACGATTCAGCTTGGCTCGATGGTGGTCGTGATGCCGTGGCATGATCCGATGCGGGTGGCGGAGCAGGTGTCGGTGGTCGATCACATGTCGAACGGGCGCATGATTCTGGGCCTGGGGCGCGGCCTTGCGCGCATCGAGTTCGAAGGCTTCCGCGTGCCGCTCGGCGAATCGCGCGAGCGCTTCATCGAATCGGCGGAGATGCTGCTCGAGGGACTGGAGAAGGGCTACTGCGAATACGACGGCAAGTATATCAAGCAGCCGCGCCGCGACATCAGGCCCAAACCGTTCAAGTCGTTCAAGGGACGCACTTATGCGGCCGCGGTCTCGCCCGAGTCATCGCGAATCATGGCGAAGCTCGGCATCGGCATCCTGATAATTCCGCAGAAGCCGTGGGAGGCCGTCGCGCAGGAACTCAACGAGTATCGCACCATCTACAAGCAGGTGAACGGCGGAGAGCCGCTGCCGACGATCGCGGCGGGCTGGACGTTTTGCGACAAGAGCGCCGACCGCGCACGCGAGATGGCGGTCAAATATATCGGCGGCTACTGGAACACGGCGCTGCGGCATTACGAGATGGCGAGCGACCATTTCGGCAAGGCCAAGGGCTACGAATATTACGAGATGATGGCGAAGGCGCTGAAGGGCAACACCGACGCGTCGATCGAGTACTTCCTGAACCTGCAGGTGTGGGGCACGCCCGAGATGTGCTTCAACCGGATCGACGAGATTCGCCGGAAGGTCGGCGCCGACCATTTCACCGGCGTCTTCAGCTACGCGGGGATGCCGATCGAGGACGCGGAGAAGAGCCTGCGCCTGTTCGCAGCCGAGGTGATGCCCGAGGTGAAGAAGCTCAACGGAGTGAAAGCCGAGGCCGCCTGAGTTACTTGCCGAGGAATTTGCCGGGGCGGCGTTCGCTGACGGCCTTCACGCCTTCGCGATGGTCTTCGGTGTGGAACAGCCACGATTGCTCCTTGAACTCGTGATCGGTCTGCGCCTTGACGGCGTCGGCGAGCCCTTGGCGCATCGTCGCTCGCGTCGATACAAGCGCGAGCGGCGCGCCTTCGGCGATTTCGGCCGCCAGCGCGTTAGCGGAATCGCGGAGCTTGTCCGGCTCCGCAATGAGATCGCATAGCCCCCAGTCGAAAGCCTCTTCGCCGGTGACGCGGCGTCCCGTGTAGAACATCAGGCTGGCCTTTTGCGTACCGATTAAACGCGGAAGCGTGTAGGTGAGGCCGAAGCCCGGATGGATGCCGAGCTTGACGAAGTTCGCGGCGAAGCGAGCGTCGGCGGTCGCCACGCGGAAGTCGGCGACCAGCGCGAGTCCGAGTCCTCCGCCGATTGCGGCGCCTTGAATGGCGGCGACCACCGGCTTGCGACATCGGAACAGGCGGACCCCCTCGACGTAAAGCGGATTTTCGCTGGCGCGGGCGGTAGTCTCGCCGCTGCTCGCGTTGCGATTCGCAAAGTTCGCGCCCGCGCAAAATGACTTGCCCTCCGAACAGAGCATCAGGGCGCGGCACTCGGGTTCCCGGTCGAGCGCCTCGAAAGCATTGGCTAGATCGCGAATCAGATTGAAGTCGAAGAAATTGTGCGGCGGCCGGTGAATCTCGAGAGCCGCTACATGACCGCTGAGCGTCACGGATACGTCGCCATATTTTGGTTCCATCATTTGAAGCTCCTTTGCGGCCTATAGCCTGAACCCGGGCAAACTGCTACATAATTTTATAAATCGCTGGTCAGGGGAAGGCACGCGCAATGAATCCAAACGTCGAAAGGAACCGGGACGAAATCCCGTGGGAGTGTGTCTGCGACGTTTGAGTAATCGCTGAATCAATACAAGAACGCGTCAGGCGGCCACGGGTGCAAACGATCCGTGGCCGCTTTGTTTTTTCGGGATGACAAAGCGCTGCGCGTTGAAAGGCGGGCAATTCGATGCTGGTAGAAGTGGAAAATTTGACCAAGACGTTCGGCGAGTGTCGCGCGGTGGATGACGTGAGCTTCGCGATCGAGCGCGGCGAGATCATCGGAATGCTCGGGCCGAACGGAGCGGGCAAGACCACGACCATTCACATGATGCTGGGGCTGATCACCGCGACCTCGGGGCGCATCAGCATTTTCGGGAAGTCGATGGCGGCGCATCGCGGGGAAATCCTCGCGCAGATGAACTTCACGTCGCCGTACGTGGCGTTTCCGTTTCGGCTGACCGTGCTCGAGAACCTGATGGTGTTCGCGCGCATCTACAACTTGGCCAGGCCGCGCGAGCGGATCGACGAGCAGCTCGAGCGCTTCGCGATCACCAGGCTGCGCGACAAGGCGATCGCGCGCCTGTCGTCGGGCGAGAATACTCGCGTCGGACTGTGCAAGGCGTTCATGAACGATCCGCGCCTCCTGCTGCTGGACGAGCCGACCGCGTACCTCGATCCTGAAATCGCGTGGCAGGTGAAGAACGCCCTGCTCGAGGCGCAACGCGAAAAAGGGACGACGATTCTGTACACCTCGCACAACATGGACGAGGTGGAGCGGATGTGTAACCGGATAATTTTTCTGCATCACGGGAAAGTGGTCGCAGTTGGCAGTCCAATCGAAATCACGCAGGCCATCCTGAAAGAGGAACGCCAGGAACCCGCGCTGGAGGAAGTTTTCCTGCGCGTGGCGAGGAGCAAAGCGGAATGAAGATACATCGCATCAACGCCGTGATCGTGCGGCATCTCTACGAGGCGCGGCGCAACTTCGATCGCATCACCGACCTGGTCTATTGGCCGGTGCTCGACATCATCCTGTGGGGCTTTTTCGCCATTTACCTGACGCATGGGAAAGGGCTGCAGCCCAACATCGTGAGCTTGATGCTCGGCGCCGTAATCCTGTGGAGCACTTTCTACTCGTTTCAGCGCGATATGGCGGTGGGATTTATCGACGAACTATGGTCGCGCAACCTCATCAACCTGTTCTCGACGCCGCTGACGGTCTCGGAATACATGGTGGGACTGATCGCGGTCAACCTGCTGAAGGTGATGGTTGGGCTGTTGGCCGCGTCGGCGGTGGCGTGGGCCGCGTACTCCTTCGACATCTTGCCGTGGCTGCCGCAGTTCATACCCTACCTGGCAAACCTGTTACTCTTCGCGCTCGCGCTCGGGATAGCGATCACCGGCCTGATCTTTCGCTACACAACGAAAATCCAGAGCCTCGCGTGGAGCTTCGCCGGCCTCCTGATGCCGGTGTCGTGCGTATTTTATCCGATATCATCGCTGCCGAAGTGGCTGCAGGATATCGCGTGGATGATGCCGACGGCGCACTCGTTCGAAGGGATGCGCTGCGTGCTGGCCGGCAAAGGATTTTCGCCGCTGCATTTCTGGTGGGGCGCCGGGCTGAACGCGATGTACTTCGTCCTGGCGATGGCGTTCTTCGGCTGGATCTACGAGCAGGCGCGCTCGCGGGGACTGCTGGTCAAGATGGATTAGCGACGATGCGCGGTTCGCTCTTTGGTCATCCGCAGCTGCAGCTAGTGCCGGCTGGTCCTTGATTTTGATCGTGTGGGACGCCGTTTCACTTTCTGCATTCGCTTCGGATTGCGACTCGGATGCTAGATTGGCGCCATGCGGACTTCAACTGCGTCCGAACGCACCAGCGACGCGGATTCCAACTGCCTCCGAACGCACCGCTTTCTCCCATTAAGCATGAAGGTTGCACTGCAAGGCACGATGCATTTTGAAATGTTGCATGATCGAAAGATGCAAAAGGCCTTGTGGAACGGGCATTCCCGCATTGGCACGCGCGGTGCTGACAATGCCGTTGAAGAGACGCGACGTTCCTCTTATTGCAATAAACTTTAACAGTTGGGAAAACCAGGACTATGTGGGATTTGCTTTCAATTCTTAGCACCATCGCATTTTTTGCGATCGCGATCGCCTACGTTTGGGGGTGCGACAGCCTATGAGCCCTGTTGAAACCATTCTCGGCGGAGTCTGCGCCGTATTTCTGGGCGCCTATCTGATTTACACGATGCTGCGCCCCGAACGATTCTAAATTTACTGGTCGGTACACACCTGCATGCTATCCAATTCGATTGTTCAGGTCGTTGTTTTCTTCTTGCTCGTGACGGCGATCAGCGTGCCGCTGGGTCTGTACATGGCGCGAGTGTTCTCGCATGAGCGCACCTTTCTCGACTCGGTCCTGACGCCAATCGAGAGGTTGGTTTACAAAATTTGCGCGATAAATCCGGCCGTCGAGATGGGCTGGGCTGGATACGCGGTGTCGATGCTCGCGTTCAGCCTGATCTCGATGATCTTCCTGTACGCGCTGCAGCGGCTCCAGTATTACCTGCCGCTGAATCCGCAGGGACTGGCCGGGGTGCCGTCGGGACTCGCCTTCAACACCGCCGCAAGCTTCACGACCAACACCAACTGGCAGGCATACTCGGGCGAGCAGACGCTGAGTTACCTGACGCAGATGGTCGGGCTGACGTCGCACAACTTTCTCTCGGCGGCGGCGGGAATCGCGATGGCGGCGGCGGTGATTCGCGGCTTCGCGCGCCGCAGCGCCAAGACACTTGGTAACTTCTGGGTCGATCTCACCCGCGCGACGTTGTGGGTGCTGATGCCGATCGCGGTCGTCTTCGCGCTGGTTCTCGTTTGGCAGGGTGTGCCGGACAACTTCAGTCCGTACGTGAACGCGACGACGCTCGAGGGAGCCACGCAAACGATCGCCGAGGGACCAGTGGCCTCCCAGGAGATAATCAAGGAGCTCGGCACCAACGGCGGCGGCTTCATGAACGCCAACTCGGCGCATCCGTATGAGAATCCGACGCCGCTGACTAACCTGATCGAGATGCTCGCGATCTTTTCGATCGGTGCGGGCCTGACACACACCTTCGGCAAGATGGTCGGCGATCGCCGCCAGGGGTGGACGCTGTTCGCCGCGATGTCGATTCTGTTTTTCGCCGGCGCGGCGCCGGCAATCTGGGCTGAGCAGCACGGCAATCCGCAATTCACCAGGATCGGGATCGATCAACATGCCTCCGCGGCGCAAAGCGGGGGCAACATGGAGGGCAAGGAAGTCCGCTTCGGAATCGTCGAGTCGGCGATGTGGGCGACCATCACCACCGACACCTCGTGCGGCGCCGTCAACTCGATGCACGACAGCTTCACGCCGCTGGGCGGGCTGATACCGATGGTCAATATGCAGTTGGGCGAGGTGATCTTTGGCGGCGTCGGTTCGGGTCTCTACGGAATCATAGTGATGGCTGTGCTCGCGGTGTTCATCGCGGGCCTGATGGTGGGCCGGACACCCGAGTACCTAGGCAAGAAAATCGAAGCGCGGGAAATGAAGCTCGCGATGCTCTACGTGCTCATCTTCCCCGCCGTCATTCTGCTACCGACCGCGATCGCGGTGGTCTTGCCCGCGGGCCTGTCGAGCATTTCCAATCCTGGGCCTCACGGCTTCTCGCAAATCCTGTATGCGTACACTGAAGCGGGCGCGAACAACGGCTCGGCATTCGGTGGCATCAACGCGAACGTGCCGTTCTACAACCTGACAATCGCGATCGTGATGCTGCTCGGCAGGTTCATGATGGCGATTCCCGCGCTTGCGATCGCCGGCTCGGTTGCTGCCAAGAAATCCACTGCCGCCAGCGCCGGGACTTTCCCGACCGACGGCATCGCGTTCGTGCTGCTGCTGATTGGCGTAATCCTGATCGTCGGCGCGCTGACCTTCTTTTGCGCCGAAGCGCTCGGACCGATCGTCGAGCAACTGCTGATGATGGCCGGGAAACTGTTCTAGGTCTGGTGTTTCAACCATGAGTGATCGCAAGGCTCCTGCACTTTGGAATCGCGAAATCGTCTCGCGCGCGGCGATCGAGTCGTTCATCAAGCTCGACCCGCGCCTGATGATCAGGAATCCCGTGATGTTCGTCGTCGAAGTCACCAGCGTGATGGTGGTGTTCACCCTGCTTCGCGACACGCTGGCTCATCGGATGGCGCTGGCCGGGTTTGAATTTCAAATCGCCCTGTGGCTGTGGTTCACCGTTGTGTTTGCAAACTTTGCCGAGGCGATGGCGGAAGGGCGCGGCAAGGCGCAGGCCGATAACTTGCGCAAGACCCGCACCGAAACCCAGGCCAAATTGATCGTCGCGGATGGCGCGACGAAACTGGTGCCGGCCGCGCAGCTCCGGCGCGGCGACATCGTAATGGTCGCCGCCGGCGACGTCATTCCAGGCGACGGCGAAATCATCGAGGGCATCGCCGCGGTCAACGAGGCCGCCATCACCGGCGAGTCCGCACCCGTGATTCGCGAAAGCGGCGGCGATCGCAGCGGCGTCACCGGCGGAACCACCGTGATTTCCGACTGGATCAAGGTGAAGATCACCGCCAACCCCGGCGAGACCTTTCTGGATCGCATGATCGCGCTGGTCGAAGGCGCGCATCGCCAGAAAACGCCCAACGAGATCGCACTCAGCATTCTGCTGTCCGGCCTGACGATCGTGTTCCTGCTCGTCGTCGTCACGCTCTACCCGTTCGGTCTGTATGGCGGCACGCGGCTGGCGCTGCCGGTGCTGGTGGCGCTGCTGGTATGCCTGATTCCAACGACCATCGGCGGATTGCTCTCGGCAATTGGAATCGCGGGAATGGATCGGCTGGTGCAGCACAATGTGCTCGCGATGTCGGGCCGTTCGGTCGAAGCGGCCGGCGACGTCGATACGCTGCTGCTGGACAAGACTGGAACTATCACGCTCGGAAACCGGATGGCGGCGGAGTTCATTCCGGTCAATGGCGTGGAAGTGCGCGAACTCGCCGAGGCCGCACAATTCGCGTCGCTCGCCGACGAGACTCCCGAAGGACGCTCAATCGCCGTGCTGGCCAAGCGCGAATTCAACCTGCGCGGCCGCGAACTCGGCGAGGACGGCGCGAACTTCATACCGTTTTCCGCGCAGACCAGGATGAGCGGCGTTGACGTCGGCGGACATCGAATCCGCAAAGGCGCCGCCGAACAGATCATCCGTTTCGTCCAGGAAAATGGCGGCACGCCGCCGGCTGACCTCAGGGCGATCGTCGAGGGCATTGCGCGCGCCGGTGGAACTCCGCTGGTGGTCGCGACCGACGGGAAGGCGCTGGGCGTGATTCATCTGAAAGACGTGGTCAAGGAAGGAATCCGCGAACGCTTCGAGCGCCTGCGCGCGATGGGTTTGCGCACCGTCATGATTACCGGCGACAACCCGCTGACCGCCGCCGCGATTGCCAAAGAGTCGGGCGTGGACGACTTCCTGGCCGAGGCCACTCCCGAAACCAAGCTGCGGCTGATTCGCGAGGAGCAGAACCAGGGCAAGCTGGTGGCGATGATCGGCGACGGCACCAACGACGCACCCGCGCTCGCCCAGGCCGACGTCGGGATCGCGATGAACGCCGGCACCCAGGCCGCGCGCGAGGCCGGCAACATGATCGACCTCGACTCGAATCCGACCAAGGTCGAAGTCGTCGAGATCGGCAAGCAACTGCTGATGACGCGTGGCGCGCTTACGACCTTCTCGATCGCCAACGACGTCGCCAAGTACTTCGCGATCATCCCGGCGCTGTTCATCGTCGAATATCCTGAGCTGCAGCGGCTCAACGTGATGCATCTGGCGACGCCGCAAAGCGCGATTCTGTCGGCGGTAATTTTCAACGCGTTGATCATCATCGCGCTGATTCCGCTGGCGCTGCGCGGCGTGCGCTATCGTCCGGTCGGTGCCGCCGCGATTCTAACCCGCAACCTTGTTATCTACGGCGTGGGCGGCGTGATTATTCCGTTCATCGGCATCAAGGCCATCGACCTCATAGTCGCGGCGCTCCATCTCGCCTGAGGTCAATTCCATGCGAACACTCATAACCGCGCTCGTGGCGACAACCGTGCTCACCGCGATCACCGGCATCATCTATCCGCTGGCAATGTGGGGCGTTGCGCAAACGATCTTTCCGGCCCAGGCGGGCGGCAGCCTGGTCGTTGCGGGCAACCGGGTCGTCGGCTCGAGACTCATCGGGCAGAATTTTTCGTCGCCACGCTATTTTCAGCCCCGGCCGTCCGCCGCCGGTGACAAGGGCTACGCAGCCGACAACTCAGGCGGCTCGAATCTCGGACCGACCAACAAGGCGCTGATCGACGCGGTCAAGTTACGGCTGAAGAACGTTATCGAGAGCAATCCCGGCGCCACTGCCGAACAGGTTCCAGTGGACCTGGTGACGGCTTCAGGCAGCGGCCTCGATCCCGAGATTAGCCCGGCCGCCGCCAACCTCCAGGTGGCGCGTGTTGCCCGCGCGCGCGGCATAAGCGAAGATCAGGTCCGGCAGTTGATTGCTGAGAACACGCGGCCGCGATTTGTGGGTATCTTCGGCGAGCCCGGCGTAAACGTACTGCTGCTGAACCTCGCCCTCGATCGCGCCGCGCGAAGTCATGGCACAACAACTCCCGGGACTTGAATGAGCGATGAAAAACGGCTTGAGCCTGAAGCGTTTCTCGACCTTGTGCCCCAGGCTCAGCGGGGCCGGCTCAAAGTCTATATCGGCGCCGCCGCGGGCGTAGGCAAGACCTACAGGATGCTCGAGGAGGCGCATCAACTCCGCGATCGGGGAGTGGATGTCGTGCTTGGATTTGTCGAGACGCACCGCCGCCGCGAGACCCAGGAACGGATCGGCGATCTCGAGATCGTTCCGCGCCGCAAGATCAAGTACCGCGAAGTTGAGCTCGAAGAGATGGATGTTGACGCGATCATCGCGCGCAAGCCCGACGTGGTGGTCGTCGATGAGCTCGCGCATACCAACATCCCCGGCTCCCGCCACGAAAAGCGCTACCAGGACGTCGAGGAAATCGTCGGCACCGGCATCAACGTGATTACCGCCATCAACATCCAGCACGTCGAAAGCCTCAACGCGCTCCTGCGGCGCATAACTGGTGTCGAGGTGCGCGAGACGATCCCCGATTCGTTCCTCGGGCGCGCCGATCAAATTGTCAATATCGACGTGCCGGTGGAAGCGCTGCGCGAACGGCTGCGCGAAGGAAAGATCTACCCGCCGGAGCAGATCGAATACGCACTCAAGAATTTTTTCAAGCCGAGCAATCTCGCCTCGCTGCGTGAACTGGCACTGCGCGAGGTCGCGCGCAGTCTGGACCGCCAGCGGCTCGACCGCGAGCTGCTCAAGCGCGAGGGTGGCCGCCGCGCGAACGTGACCGATCGCATCATGGTCGGACTCTCGACTAACGCCGCTGACACCGGACAGTTGCTGCGCAAGGCTTCGCGCATCGCCGGTCAGCTCAACGCCGAATGGTTCGCCGTGCACATCGAGACGCCCGCCGAGTCGGTGAAAAACATCGGCACCAGCGATTTCGTCGCGTTGCTCAACAACATCAACGTCGCCAGCGACCTCGGCGCTGAAACCGTGTGGCTGAAGTCCGACGATGTGGTCAAGGCGTTGATCGACTTCGCCCACGACAAGGGCGTGTCGAAGTTAATCGTCGGCCGGACCCATCAGCCGCGATGGCGCCGGTGGCTCAAGGGCGACGTGGTGGCGCGGCTGGTTGCCGACGCAACCGACCTCGACGTGGAAATCGTCGCGACCGAGGAACGGGAGGAATCGCGTTGAGCGCACCCTCGCTGCAACGCCGTATCCGCAACGGCACGCTGCTGATGCTGGCGTTGGTCGTTCTGCTCGGACTCTACACCCTGCCCCGGGTTTACGCGCTTGGCGGCGCAATCCGCGCGACTCTGTATCGCAACTACGTCAGCATCGAAGCCGCCCAGAACATGCACGCCGCGCTCACTACGCTTCAGGTGGCCGAGCACGACGGCAAAGCCACGGACGTTCTGCCCGGTGCGCGGCAAAATTTCACGCAGTGGCTCGACGTCGAGGATCACGACTTCACCGAAGTTGGTGAGCCTGAGCTCGCCGCCGATATCGGCCGGCGCGCCAACCAGCTGTTTGCCGGCATCGCCGCCGCGCCGCCGCGCGTTTATCACGATCGCGAGTTCGCCGAATTGAACGGTCGCCTCGACGATCTGATCGCGATGAACAAGGCTGCCATGTTCCGCGCCGACAGCCGCTCGGTACAGCTGGGCAAGCGCCTCGCCTACGAATTCGCCGGCGGTCTGGTGCTGGTGCTGTTGGTGGGCGCCGCCGTTTCGTGGGGTCTCGGATGGCGGCTCGCAAAGCCGCTGACAGAGCTCACCGAGCGGCTGCGCGGGATCAGTCAGCGCAAGTCGCAGGTGCGCCTTGGCTCCCAGCCGCTCGCCGAGCTCGAAGCGGTCGCGCGCGAGTTCAACCAGATGGCCGAGCGCCTCGAGCAGTACGACAAGCTTAATGTCGAGCGCCTCCTTTACGAAAAGAGCAAGACCGAAGCGATCATCGAGAGCCTCGAAGACGGCGTCGTGCTGATCGATTCGGAAGGAATTGTTGCGCATATAAATCTGATAGCGTCGCTGATCCTGGGCGTCGATCTCCAGGACGCGCTCGGCAGTCCGTTCGACGATCTCAGCAGCAACCATCCTCATTACCTGCGCGTTCGCGATGCGCTGCGCACGCTTCAAAAAGCCGGGCCGGACGGCCATCGCACCGAAATCGATCTTCACGTTCGCGGCCGCGATCATTCTTACGTGCTCAAGCCGGTTCCGCTTCATCATACGGTCGGCAAGTCGCTCGGCACGCTGCTGATTCTGCAGGACGTGACCTACATCCGCGATCAGGATCGCGCCCGCGCCAACCTGGTCGCCACTCTGTCGCACGAACTCAGGACTCCGCTCACCTCGCTTGCGCTGTCGGCCGAGTTGCTGAGCCGCGAGGATGCGCGCGAGGCGAACCCGAAGAGCAGCGAACTGCTGCGGGTGATCCTTGAAGAATGCTCGCGGATGCGTCAGCTTACCGACAACCTGCTCAACCTCGCGCGCGGCGAGATTTCCGCGATAGCCGTCCAGCAGAAGCGTCTGGATCTTGCCCGGCTCGCTTCCGACGTGACCCGGCGCTTCGCGATCCAGGCGCGCGAGAAGCACATCGAGCTCGCGGAACACATCGAATCGCTGCCCGAGATTATCGGTGACCCGGTCAAGCTTTCATGGGTGATTTCAAATCTGCTCGCCAACGCGCTGCGCTACACCCCCGCCGGCGGAACCATCAAAGTCTCGGCGCTCGGCACCGGGCAGGCCGCGCGGCTGGAGGTCACCGATTCGGGGCCCGGAATTCCGCCCGAGATGAAAGACCGTATTTTTGAACGCTTCGTGCAGTATGGCTCCGAGGGCTTCGAAAAGGGTTCGGCCGGGCTGGGCCTTTCGATCGTCAAGGAAATTGTCGAAGCGCATGGCGGCCGGATTTTCGTCGAGAGCGCCAACTCGCACGGCGCTCGATTTATCGTCGAAATTCCTGCCGCAGCGGAGATTTGATGGCCAAGTTGCTGATTGTCGATGACGAGCGCAATATTCGCCGCAGCCTCGTCACGTTTTTCGAATCGCTCGGCCACGAGGTTCGCGCCGCCGAGAGCGGCACGCAGGCCGTCGCGACCCTCGCCGAGACGCGGTTCGATCTGGTGCTGACCGACTACCGCATGGCCGAGATGAGCGGCCTCGAACTGCTCCACGAGATCAAGCGGCGCTCACCCGAGAGCCTCGTAATTCTGATGACCGCTTATGCGACCGTTGAAAATGCCGTCGAGGCGATGAAGTCCGGCGCCTACGACTATGTCACCAAGCCGTTCTCGCTCGAGCAGATTCAGCACACCGTCGATCGCGCCCTGCACGTCGGCGTGCTGACCGCGGAAAATCGCGCACTGCGCAGCGCCATCGACGAGGAGCCGCTGCTCGACTCGAAGAGTCCCGCGATGCAACGCCTGCTCGAAACTGCGCGGCAGGCCGCCGCCAGCGACGCGACTATTCTGCTCACCGGCGAAAGCGGCACCGGCAAGAACGTCATCGCCCGCCAGATTCATCGATGGAGCCGCCGCCAGAGCAAGCCGTTCGTCGTCGTCAATTGCACCACCCTCTCCGAAGAACTTCTCGAGAGCGAGTTGTTCGGGCACATGCGCGGCGCATTTACCGGCGCGGTCAAGGACAAGCCCGGCCGGCTCGAGGCGGCCAACGGCGGCACCGTTTTCCTCGACGAGATCGCCGACTTGACGCCGACCCTCCAGACCAAGTTTCTGCGCTTTCTGCAGGAGCAGAACTTCGAGCGCGTCGGCGGTGAACGCACCATCCACGTGGACGCGCGAATAATCGCCGCGTCCAATCGCGACCTCGACGCCGAAGTCGCCGCGCATCACTTTCGCGAGGATCTCTACTACCGCCTCAACGTTATCGCGCTGCGCGTTCCTCCGCTGCGCGAACGCCGCGAAGATATTCTGCCGCTCGCGCAATGGCTGCTGAACGTCGCCGCCATCCGCAATTCGCACCCCGGCCTGGCATTTTCTCCCGGCGCGATTGCGGCGCTCTCGCGTTATCGATGGCCCGGGAATGTGCGCGAACTTCGCAACGCGATCGAACGCGGCGCCGTCCTGATGCGCGGCGAGACGATCGCTCCCGACGACCTGCCCGATTCGCTGTTCCGCGATTCGACCACCGAGGCGCTCGCCGGCATCCCCAACGCCGCCAGGCTCGATGAAGTCGAGCGCGAGCACATCGCGCGCGTGCTCGCCGCCAGCGCCACGCTTGAAGAAGCCGCCGACACGCTCGGCATCAACGTCACCACGCTGTGGCGCAAGCGCCGGCGCTACGGAATCGAATAGTCACTTCGGTAGCTAGTCGCTAGGTCTCGGATAGCGAGTCGGCGAATTTGCGCAGCCGCTCGAACCAGATCAATTTGTCCTTGAAGCCCGGGAAGCTCGCATTCAGGCCGCTCGGGTTCGGCAGCACGAAAACCCGCGCGCCGAATATTCGCTCGTCCTTCGGGCCCGCCCCCTCGCCCTGCGCGGCGCCAAAGAATCCGCGGTAGATGCTCACGCCGACGAACGCGACCACCCGCGGCCGCACTCGTCGGATCTTCCGCGCCAGCATTCGTTGTCCCGCGATCATCTCGGCCGTGCTCAGCTCTGCCGCCGCCCGCGTCGCCCGCGCGCACAGATTCGTCAGCGCCAGGTCGAATTCCAGCAGCCGCCCGTCATCCTCGCACTTCAGTTCCTCGGGCACGAGCCGCGCCGCATGGAGCAGCCGCCAGAACGGATTGGCCGGACTCGCAAAATGATGCCCCGCCTGCGCGGAGCGGAGACTGGGATTGATCCCGACGAACAGGATTTGCGGCCGGGGTTTCAGGATGTCGCGCAGCGTTGCCATCAGCCCAATATTGGCAGCTTCATCACATTCGCGCTTGACCCGCCGCGCGCGCTGCCATACCACAGAGGATGTTCGCAGGAGTATCCCCCTATGACGACCCCCCATGCGGAAAACGCAACCGCCGGCGATCCCGATCACGTCAGCGGCGTGCTCAACTACCTGGCCGACAAAGACCAGCATCCCGTGAGCTACACCTATCAGCCGCCGCCGGGCACGGCCGCGCGGACCGGCGCCTACGCCAGGTTCACCGTGCCGATTTGGAGCGCCCGCGCGATCCTCGGCCAGCTGTCGCTGGATCGTCACGGCTTTGCGGTCACGCGTCATGACACGGCGGTCGCGAACTTTTACGACCCCGAAGAAGTCCGCCGGGTCTATTATCCCGAAGTCGAGCGGCTGGTCCGCGAATTTACCGGCGCTGTGAAAGTGCATGTGTTTGACCACAACGTCCGCTGCCGTCCGATGGCGAAGCGGCGCGAGAATGGCGCGCAGGAGCCGGTCAAGCTCGCCCACAATGACTACACGCTCAAGTCCGGGCCGCAGCGCGTGCGCGATCTTCTGCCCGGCCAGGCCGACGCGCTGCTCAAGAATCGTTTCGCGATAATCAACGTCTGGCGGCCGATTCGCGGACCCGTGCAGGAGTCTCCGCTCGCCGTGTGCGACGCTCAAAGCATGGTGCAGGACGACTTCGTCAGGCATGCGCTCAAGTACCGCGATCGCGAGGGCGAGGTTTACTCAGTCGCCTTCAACCCGAATCATCGATGGTATTACATTCCGAACCAGCAAAAGGAAGAAGTACTATTGCTCAAGTGTTACGATTCCGACGCGCGCCGCGCGCGATTCACCGCGCACTCCGCCTTCGAGGATCCATCGAGCCCGCCTGACGCCGCGCCTCGCGAAAGCATCGAGGTGCGGACCCTCGTCTTTTTTGCGCCGGACGCCACCGCCTGAAGGCGCTCACCTCGCAGCGGCGGCGTCAGCTGGTGGCGTCGAGGGCGCGCAATGCCAGGCCGCGCGCAACTGACGGCTCGCTAAGGATCCCCCACACTCCCTCGGGATAGCTCCGACGGTTTTTTCTTCTCGGACAAGCGCTTCTCTTCATCTCGAATCATTTCCGGAATGGTTCTTTCTTCTTCAATACCAAACAGAACTTTTGCGGTATGAATAGGGTGAATAACAGTGTGGGCGGTGTTAGACAGGGCAACTTTCACCGCCGCTCTAAGCCCGGTTCCAATGGAGATCTCATCTTTTTCATTATTGTCACTCATAAAAAAACTCCTATCTTCATCATCCCATCGTGGCATTCCAAGCGTTTTTTATTCCACGAATTACGAAAAACAAAGCGATCAGGCAGTCAGCAGCTAAAAAAATTATCTCTCCGAATTTTTCCACATAATAGAGAGCGGAGCCGCTTGGGTCTTGCATAGACGCAATGTCTCGCTCTAGATAGTGCGTTATGTGAATTATAACATAAAAGAGTGCTGCACCCAGGACCAATTCTAGAATAATGGATATGAACGCCAAGAGGGTTTCCCACAATTGTCTCGGGTTCATGGCTTCAATCCGGCTTCCGCGTACATCCACCGTTCAGGAATGGGCGTACGCAGCATGTATCCGCACCAGCGTAGTCGTCCCGCACGGCCTTCAGTTCAGTAGATCTAGCGGAGTTGCGTTACAACTGCCAGTTATCTTGTTACATGCGATCAGGTGTTCCAGCCTTTCGCCGAAATCGGATCAAACCGCGTCGAGGGCGCGCAATGCCAGGCCGCGCGCAACTGACGTGAACTCGTCGCCCGTTCGGATTCGATCCGCGCCAAAGCGTTCGATGAAGATGCGCCGCACCGCGGGCACGAACGACGATCCTCCGGTCAGGAAGACGCTGTCGATGGCGCCGGGCTTGAGCCCGACCGTCGTCATCAGCCGATCGACGCATTCGGTGATCTGTTCGAGGTAGCGCGCGATCCAATTTTCGAAGTCCGCCCGCGCGACTGTTTTCTCGATCAAAACCGGCGGATCGGAAAACTTGAAGTCCGCAGCTTCCAGCGCGGATAGCTCCAGCTTGGTCCTCTCCACCGATCGAAACAGAAAGTAGCCGAGATCGTTTTCCACGATATGAATCAGCGCGGCGATCTTTTCGGGCTCGAACGACTCGCGCTGCAGCTCCTCGAACCGCAGCATCGTCGCACGCGCCTTCAGGAACGACAGATGATGCCATCGCTCGAGCTTGGCGTACGGCCAGGTCGGCGCCGGCAGCACCATCCCATACGGCGAGCGGTACTTCGTGCCGCGGCCGAGCGCGGGTGCGACCAGCTGGCGCATCACCCGGCCATCGAAGGCGTCACCCGCGATGCCGACGCCGTCGTTGCCGAGAATCTCGCAGCCGGCCGCGCCATGCATCGCCGCCGTTCGCGGCTTCAGTCGCAGCACCGAGAAATCGCTGGTGCCGCCGCCGAAATCTGCGATCAGCACCGTCTCGTCGCGCGTGATTCGCAGCGCGTAGTCATACGCCGCCGCAACCGGTTCGTACTCGAACACGACCTCGGTCCATCCCGCGCGCCGAATCGCGATATCCAGCCGGCTTCGCGCCAGAGCCTCGTCCGGATTGCCGGCTGCGGCGAAATGAACCGGGCGGCCGACGACGATTCGCGGCGGCAACTCGCCGAACTGCGCCAGCGCGGCGTCGCGGAGCGCGCTGATGATCGGCGCAATCAAATCTCCGAGCGAATACGTTTCGCCCATGATGTCGGTGGATTCGAAAGTCTTGTCGGCGAGAAACGACTTGAGCGATTGCACCAGCCGCCCGTTGCCCGCCGCCGCAAGATAGCGCCGAATCGCGTCGTTGCCGACCGAGACGGCCGAATCGGTGCCGCCGGTTTCCTCAGGCGCTTCGAAAAACAGAATCGAGCGGAACGTCTCGGTTTGATCGCCGCCCTCAGCGGCAGGAAACCGCGCCAGACGCGGCGAACCGTCAGCGCCGACGATGGCGATGGCGCTGTTGGTAGTGCCGAAATCGAGACCGACCGCGGCTACTTTAGCCCCGGCGGCGACGCTGGAGATTTCGGGCATCATGCGTTCACGATCAAGGCGAGTCGCGCTCTTGTCAACGTTGAACAACGCGCATATACTCACCAAACCGTCAGGATGACAATCGCAGTGCGATTGCTCGTCCGGCAAAACCCAGTTCCTCAGCGGACGAGATTTCCTCGTCCGCATTTTTTTCACTCGCGCATCGTCGTTGCGCGAAGGAGGAAAAGAATGCCGCCGGAAATTCGTGAGTCCGACGTCGCCGCGCAATGGGACCGCAACGCCGACGTGTGGGCCGACCAGCTGCGCAACCGCTGGGACATCTTTCGCGAGCATTGGAACAATCCCGCCTTCCTGGAATTCGCCGGCGACCTCAGCCGCAAGACCGTGCTCGATGCCGGCTGTGGCGAGGGCCACAACACCAGGATCTTCGCGCGCCGCCGCGCTCGCATGACGGGCGTGGATCTGTCCGCCAGAATGATCGAGATTGCGCGCGAAGAGGAACTCCGCGAACCGCTGGGAATCCGCTACGAACGCGCTTCCTTCAGCGACTTGGCGGCCTTCCGTGCGGAGTCGTTCGACGCGGCTGTCTCGACGATGGCGCTGATGGACGGCCCTGATTTTCCCGGCGCGATGCGGGAAATCGCACGCGTGCTCCGCCCGGGCGGAACGCTCGCTTACAGCATCCTGCATCCATGTTTCGCCACTAAAGGGATGGGCTGGATCAAGGATGATTCGGGGCGCGCCGTAAAATTCACCGTCGCGGATTACTTCAACGCCGAGGCGTGGATCGAGCACTGGAAGTTCGGTCATGCGCCCAACGCGTCGCAGGTCCAGGAGTTCGGCGTCCCGCGCTTCGATCGCACGCTTGCCGACTACATCAACCCGACCGTTTCGGCTGGACTGCGGCTCGAGGAGATTAGCGAGCCGCGCGCACCCGAGTCCGCCTGCGCGGTGAATCCGGAGGCCTTCCGCAAATTTCGCGATCACATCCCGTTGTTTCTCTACGTTCGCGCGTCGAAGCCGTGAGACAAAGGGTGATTCGCTCGCTGACCGGAATTCTCGCAGGGGCCGTTTGCGCGATGCTCGCCGGATGCGGCGCGCAGGGCGAAGCGTATCAGCCAGGCGCGCTCCCCGCTTCCCGCAGCGTCATCTACATTTACCGGCCGTACACGTTGCTCAGTTCGCAGGCGACTCCGATGGTCACCTGCGGCCATGAGAGTATTGAATTGGAGGCAGCAGGCTTTTACGAGTTCGTCGAGGACAGCGGGCCGGTGACCTGCGCGGCAGCAACCGACACCACAACCCAGTTAAAGTTTGATGCGCACGCGGGCGAGCGGTATTTCATCAGGGAGGACGTCGAATCCAGCGGAGTCGGCAGCCGCGTGCGATTGAAACTGATGGATGCCGAGGTGGGCGGCGACCAGATCAAGGAATGCAGTCGCCAGGGAATTAAGCAGTGAATCAACCGCGAATCGTGACCCTGCTGCCGAGCGCGACGGAGATAGTGTGCGCGCTCGGTTTCGAAGATCAATTGGTCGGCCGCTCGCACGAATGCGACTTTCCGCGCTCGGTCGCGCGCCTGCCGGCGTTGACCGAGCCGAAGTTCAATCCTGAAGGCGCCAGCGCGGAGATCGACAAGAAAGTGAAGAAGATCGTCGGCGACGCGCTCTCGGTCTATCGCGTCGATGCGGCGATGCTGCGCGAACTTCGGCCCGACGTGATCGTCACTCAATCCCAGTGCGAAGTATGCGCCGTCAGCGAGCGCGAGGTGGAAGCCGCGGTGGCCGAGTGGCTCGGCGCCCGGCCGAAGATCGTCTCGCTTGCGCCGTATCGCCTCGACGACATCTTCACCGACATGCAGCGGGTGGCGGATACGCTCGACGCGCCGGCGCGCGGAACGCAACTGGTCGAGCGGCTGCGCGCAAGACTCTCCAGCATTGCGGAAAAGGCCCGCGGTGCGTCACAGCGCCCGCGCGTCGCCACGATCGAGTGGCTCGATCCGCTGATGGCCGCGGGAAACTGGATGCCCACGCTGGTCGAGATGGCCGGCGGCGTAAATCTTTTCGGCGTTGCCGGCGAGCATTCGCCATGGATGAAATTCGACGAGCTCGCCGCCGGGGACCCGGATGTCATTTTGATTTCGCCTTGCGGCTTCAGCATGGATCGTGCGGCGCAGGACCTGCCCGCGCTCGCGAATTGCGTGGAGTGGGAGGGGCTCAAGGCGGTGCGGGCGCGGAGCGTTTTCATCGCCGACGGCAACCAGTATTTCAACCGGCCGGGTCCGCGAATCGCGGAGTCGCTGGAAATTCTCGCCGAGATCACCCATCCCGAGCTTTTCCATTTCGGCCACGAAGGCTCGGGCTGGCGCCGGCTGTAGCGGCTACGAAGATCTATTTCCTCGCGAGATACGCCATTCCGACGCGGGCCGGCGTGAGATTTATTCCGAACTCATCGATAAGCGGCTTGATGTCGCACGCGTTGTCAGCCGTGACAAACGTGACCGCGTCGCGCGACAGCAGCGGCTTCGGCAGCTTCTCGAGCAGGCCGCCGGCGGCGCGCATGATACCTTCCGGAATGTGAAACAGCGGGCGGCGATGTCCGCTCGCGTCCATGATGATCCGCATCATCTCGTCGAAGCTCATCAAATCAGGGCCGCCGATTTCGTAGGTTCCGTTGCGGCCCCGCCCCGACACCGCGAGCGTCACGCATGCGGCGACGTTGTCGACCAGCACCGGCTGAACTTTCTGCCGCCCGCTGCCGGGCACGCCAAAGACCGGCGCGAAACGGATCGCACGGGCGAGGCCGTTTACGACTCTGTCCTCCGGTCCGTACACGAGCGACGGCCGGAAGATCGTGTAAGTCAGCCCGGACTCCCGGATCGCGCGCTCCGCGCGGCCTTTGGCGCGAAAACCGGGATGGGTGCTGTTCTCATCGGCGGCGGCGCCGCTGATGTAGATAAACTGCTGCACGCCGGCTTGCTTCGCCGCGTCGATGAGCGCGACCGCGCCGCCATAGTCGATTCGCTCGAAGGTCAGGCCGCGGCGCGGATTTTCGACCGGATAGCCGTCAAACTGGATCGCATCGACAATCGTGGTCGCGCCCCGCAGCGCGTCCTTCAGCGACGCGGGCTGTCCGATATCGGCGCGAATGAACTCGACGCGAGGTAAATCGAGCTGCGCCCGAGCCTCCTCAGGATTTCGCGTGAGCACGCGCACCCTGGTTTCGCCGGAAGCGAGGATGCGCCGCGCGATCGCGCGACCGATAAATCCCGACCCGCCCGCGAGAGCGACAGTTTTTGCGTCCATCGTTCGATTCGGGACTAGCGTTGCTTTCGATGCGATCGATGACTGACGGGACGCGGCATCCGGCGTCGGCGGACCCCCTTCAACGGATGCAGTTTCGCCGTCGGTTTCTCGGCGGGAGCTGCGTCGATGAGAGGCGTGAGCGAGAAGCGCGAGACTTCGGGCGGGCAGTTGATGCGAATCCTGAGCCAAAACGTGCCCAAGCCCCGATTGGTGTAGATGTAAAAATCTTCGTAACGGTTCAGGCCCGAGTAGAACTCTTTGCCGATACGCAGGATCGATTTGAGCGGCGATCCGTAAAACGGAATTCGCACGACGCCGCCATGCGTGTGCCCGGAAAGCATCACGCCCGGCTTCAGATGACGCGTGTACAGGGCAGTATCGGGATTGTGGGCGAGGACGATTGTGCAGTCATCGCTGTTGACGTCGCCAAATGCGCGCGCAGGCTCGGCGCGCCGCGACCACAGATCGTCGATGCCGACAACTACCAGTCGATCGTTGCGAAGGAAGAGCCGGCGGCTGTCGTTGGCGAGCACGTCGGCGCCGGCGCGCTTAAGCGCCTCGGTAATCCTCTCGGCGGACGACCAGTGGTCATGATTGCCGAGGATCGCGAACAGGCCCGACCGCGGGCGCAGATTTCTCAGCGCGTCGCGAAACGCGCCGAGATAGCGATGCATCGTGTCGGGGCCGGAAAAATAATCACCCGTCAGGAAGACCAGGTCGGGCTGCTGTTGATTGATCGCCTCGACCGCGGCCGCCAGGCGTTCGAGATCCTCGTCGCGATCGACGTGGAAGTCGCTGATCTGGCACGCGACCACATCGCGCAGAGCGCCAGGCAGTCCGCGCACCGGCAGGTCAACCTCCGACACCTGGATCTCGTCGATCGTCTTCCGCCACATTCGATGCAGCGGGCGCAGCGCCAGCGGAGGCTTAGGCTTTGCGCGGCCGGCTGCGGCAGCGACCGGCTTGTGCGGAAGCAGGTCGTCAACTAATTCGGCGGTGGACATCGGATCAACGATACTAGAATACTTCGACCAGACGGCGAAAGGAGGTCAGTTCGATAATCCTGTCGCCGGCGTCATTGATTTCCTCGTGCTCGAGTTCCCAGGTGTGCGGATGCGGAATGAAAACGGCGCGCAGGCCGGCGGCGACGGCGGGATTGATGTCCGAGCGCGGACTATTACCGATCATAAAAGTCAGCGACGGATCCAGCTCGGCGTCACGCACGAGACGCCGATACGCCTCGACGTCCTTCTCGCGCGGCGTCTCGACGCGATCGAAGAGCGGACCGAGACCGGAGCGCGCCAGCTTCTGTAACTGTTCGTCGCGCTGGCCCTTGGTGAACATCAGTAGCCGGTGACGCTGCGACAGTTCCTGAAGCGTCGGTTCGACATCCGGCAGCAACGCGGAGTCGCGCTCGAGCAGATGCGCGCCGATGCGATCGATCTCGTCGCGCAAGCCGTCGTGACCCGCGGGCGCGAGTTCAGCGGCCGCCTCATGCAGCGCCATCAGGTAGGGGCGGCGGCCGTAGCCATGCGTTTTGATAAGCCGGGTCTCGGCGCGACGCACCGCAGCCTGAATCTCGACGCGGGAGTGACCGACGCCCGCGTCGCCAACGGCAGCAGCGAAAAAATCGAACGCCTCGAGAAAATGGATATTGGAATCCCAGAGCGTGTCGTCGGCGTCGAAGACGAGATTCAAAGACTCGGTCGCAGACATCTATATACAGAGTACCGGCGCGCGCTCGCGTGGGCAATTGGGCCGGTCGCGAACGAGCTACGCGCGAGCGTCGGGCAGTGCGGCGGGCAGCACGATGAGCGCACCCGTCGAAGGGTTGCGCCCGACGTACACCTCGGTCTCATAAACCCGGCGCAGATTCCCGGCGGTCAGAACTTCCGCGGGAGTTCCATACGCTACCGCGGCGCCAGCGGCGAGCAGCAGCACGCGATCGGCATAGAGCGCGGCGGCATTGAGATCGTGAAGCGTCGCAACTACGGCCATGCCGCGCTCGGCGCACAGCTCGCGAAAGCGCGCGAAAATTTCCGCGACGTGCTTGAGGTCGAGAAATGCGGTCGGCTCGTCGAGCAGCGCGACCTTCGGCTCCTGCGCGAGCGCGCGCGCCAGGAACACCCGCTTGCGCTCGCCGCCGGACAGCTCCTGCACGTGGCGGGCGGCGAGCCCGAGAAGGTCGAAGCGAGCGAGCGCGGCCGATGCGATCTCCAAATCGCGGGGACTCTCGAAACGGAAGGCGCCGAGATGCGGCGCGCGCCCCATCAGCACGATTTCCAGCACCGTGAAGCGGAACGCGACCGCGTTTTCCTGGCCAACCGACGCGACCGTGCGCGCGAACTCGCGGCGATCGATCGAATCGAGCGGTCGCCCGAAAAGATGGACGCTGCCCGCGCCCGGCTTGATCGATCCGCCGAGCACCTTGAGCAGCGTGGACTTGCCGGCCCCGTTTGGACCGACGATGGCGAGCATCTCGCCGGCCGCCACTTCGATCGAGACGCCATGCAGCACGGGCACCCCCGGATAACCCGCGTGAATCGCGCTCGCTTGCATGGCGGCTGCGGTGTCGCGCGATTTCGTCGTCATAGCGAGAGCGGTCTCCGGCCTTCGCGGCGCAGCATGTAGATGAAGAACGGGCCGCCGCAGAGCGCGGTGATCGCGCCGACAGGAATTTCGGCCGGCGCGATTGCGACGCGCGCGAGCAAGTCGGCCGCGACCATGAATGCGGCGCCGCCAATCAGCGACGCCGGCAGCAGCAGCCGATGATCGGCGCCGAACACCAGGCGCAAAGTATGCGGAACGATCAATCCGACGAACGAAATGATTCCGCTGACGGAGACCGCGGCGCCGATCATAAGCGAGGTGGCGACGAAGATCGTGCGCCGAAGCCGGTCCACATCGACCCCGAGCTCGGCCGCCGACTCGTCGCCGAGGCTGAGCAAATTCAGATCGCGAGCGCGATACATCAGGACCGCGAAGCCCGCGAGTCCCAACCCCGCGACGCTCGCCGCTTCGCCATAGGTCGGCGCCTCGAGGCTGCCCATCAGCCAGAACAGAATGCTGTGGGCGTAGAAGAAATTGACGACGCTGTTCACGAGCATGATTGCCGCGCCCCAGAACGCGTTGAAGATGACGCCCACCAAAAGCAACGTGAACGGCTCCAGTTGGCCGTCAACCATCGCGAGCCGGTAAACCGCCACCGTCGAGAGCAGCGCCGCGCCGAACGCGCAGAGCGGCACGGTCGCCTCGCCGCCGCCGAGTTTCGCGGACATCACGAGCGCGAGGATCGCGCCGAGCGCGCCGCCGCCGGAGATTCCCAGGATGCCGCCCTCGGCCAGCGGATTCCTCACGAGCGCTTGCAGAGCCGTTCCGACCGCGGCCAGAATCGCGCCGACGATCACGCCCATCAGGACGCGCGGCAACCGGGCGCCGAAGAAAATCGCGTGATCGGGACCGGTGGGATCGGACAGTGCGCGCGCCAGGCTGATATGCGCGCTGCCGAACAACGCGCCCGCGGCCGCACAAACGATCAGCAGAATTGCCAGCGCGCCCAGGATCGAGAGCAGCCGCGCGCGCGTCAGGTGCGCCGCGGGTTTGCTTGCGCCGGCGCTCACTTGCCGGCTCCCTGTTGCCATGCCTCGGGATGAACCTTGCGCGCGATTATCTCGAGCGATTGCCCCACGCGCGGGCCGGCATGGAGCATCGGGTCCTCCGCGTAGCCGAGCACGCGATGGTCGCGCACCGCCGGAATCGTCGGATATCTTTCCCAGAAGCCGCTCGACGACGAGGGATCGGAACCCATCGAGCCGTCGAGGATTACCTGGGGACGCATCGCGATGATGAACTCCATGCTGAGATGCGGCCACTGCTCGCCGGCGGCCGCCGCGATGTTGTCGGCGCGCGCGATGCGCATGAGCTCGTCGAGGTAAGTGCCGGCGCCAACCGCGACGATCGGCTGATGACCGACGAGCATCAGCGTACGCTCCGGCTTAACCTTCGCCAGGCGCTGTTGGACGGCGGCGATCTGCAACTGAATCTGCGCGACCAGCCGGCGGGCTTCTGCCTCGCGATTTATTCGCGCCCCCACTTTTTCGATGCTGGTTTCGATTTCCTGCAAAGAATCGTCGCTGACCAACAGCACCAGGTAGCCCATCGAATTCAACGCGCGAATCTGCCGCACGTCCGACGAGAGTTCAAGCCCGACTACCAACGTGGGCCGGAGCGCGATGATCGCTTCGATGTTCGGCGTCAGAAACGAGCCTACCCGCGGCAGATCGCGCACCTGTGGCGGGTAGTCGCAATACTGCGAGACGCCGACGACGTCGGAGCCCGCCCCCAGCGCGAACAAAGTTTCCGTGACACTCGGCGCCAGCGATACGATTCGCATCCGAGTGGCCGCGTTGGCCGGCGCGGCGAACGCCAGTGCATACAGGCAGAGCGCGGCGGTGGCCGCGAGTCGATACGAACCCACATCGCGAAACTACCTGATCGGACTGGCGCCGGTAAGCGCCCCTCGCGCTTTTGTTGCATCCTCGTGACGCCCTCAACTAGCCTCGTCGGGACCAGGAGTATCGCCGTGCTCAAGATTGCCGTTTGCATCAAGCAGATACCGCTGATCGAGGAAGCCAGCTTCGACGCCGCGACCAGGACGATCAGGCGCGACGGGCCCAGCGTGATCAGCGCGTTCGATCTGCGCGCGATCTCGCTCGCCGTCGATCTGAAAAATCGCCATGGCGCGGAGACTACTGTCATCACGATGGGACCGCCGCAGGCGCGCGACGCGCTGGTCGATGCGCTCGCGATGGGGATGGACCGCGCGGTGCACCTTGAAGACCGCGCGTTCGCGGGCGCGGACACGCTCGCGACGGCGCGTGCGCTCGCCCGTTGGCTGGCGCGCGGAAATTTCGATCTCATCATGCTCGGCAAGTACTCGCTCGACGCGGAAACGGGGCAGGTCGGTCCCGAGATCGCGGAATTAATCGGCGCCGCGCAGATAACCGGCGCGCGAAAGCTGGAGATCGATGGCCGCACGCTTCGCGCCGAGCGTGAAAGCGACGAAGGATTCGATCAGGTCGAAGCCGAAATGCCCGCGGTTATCACCTGTGCCGAGCGCATCGCGCAGCCCGTCAAAGTGAAGCCGGGCGCCTCTGACGAAGCGAAGACCAGGCCGATTCAATCCGTGCGCGCGGCCGAGCTCGGCGCCGATCCCGGCGAATTCGGACTCGCCGGTTCGCCGACGTGGGTGCAGGAGGTTCGCGTCGTCGCGACGCCGAAGACCGAATGCAAATTTATCGACGCGGTTGATCCTGCACGCGCCGCAACCGAGGTTATATCCGCGCTCGACGCGCTAGGTGCGCTCAAGCCGCGCGTGCATAATCGTCGCCCGATCGGCACGGCGCAGCGCCCAGGCAATCGCAATCACGATGTGTGGATAGTGTGCGAGACCGACCTTGAAGGCCGCATCACGCGCGGCACGCTCGAGCTGCTGTCACGCGGCGACGAACTCGCGTCGCGGCTGGGCGGCGCGATGGTCGCGGTCGGATTTGACGGCGCCGTCGCGCGACACGCGGGCCTGCTGGCGAGTTTCGGCGCCGACCTGGTGCTGACAATCGAGCATCCTGCCCTGGTTTCGTACACCCCCGAAGCGGCCGCCGAGGCCGTCGCGAAGCTCGTTTCAACGCACGCGCCGTGGGGAATTTTGATCGGCGCGACCGAGCGCGGGCGCGACTGGGGACCGCGGCTGGCCGCGCGCCTCGGCCTGGGCCTTACCGGCGATGCGATCGATATCGAGCTCGACTCGGAGAATCGGATGGTCGCGCTCAAGCCGGCCTTTGGCGGCAACATCCTTGCGCCGATCTACTCGAAAACGTTTCCGCAGATGGCGACGGTGCGGCCGGGCGTGCTCGAACTCGCCGCGCCATCGGACGCCAGGCAAGCCGAAATTCAGACTGTCCGCGTTGAGCTGAGTCCGCCGAAAAGCCGCCTCATAAGGGCGCACTCGACCCTCGATCTCACCATCGTGCCGCTCGAAGGCGCCGAAGTTGTCGTCGGTATCGGCACGGGAGTCGGCGGACCTGAGGGCGTCCCGCGAGTCGCAGCGTTCGCGCGAGTGCTCGGCGCCGGAATGTGCGCGACACGCCGCGTGACGGACCAGGGATGGGTGCCGCGGCAGTTGCAAGTCGGCTTAACCGGGAAGTCGATCGATCCACGCCTGTACATTGCGGTCGGCGTGCGTGGCGCGCCCAACCATACCTGCGGTCTCAAGCGCGCGCAGACCGTCGTCGCGATCAACAACGATGCCGACGCGCTGATCTTCGAGCGCGCGAATATCGGGCTGGTGGCCGATTGGCAGACCGTCCTGCCCGCGCTGCAGGACGCCTTCCAGCAGCGCCTTCGATGATCGGCCGCAACTACGCGCGGATTTCGTAGAGCGCCGAGAACAAATCCTCGATCGGCAGACGGCGAAAGTGCTTGAATCCCGCCGCCGCGACCAGCTCGCGCGCCTTGGCCTCGCCCATGCACGCGCCGATTCCCGCGCCGCCGTGCGCGAGCGACGTCGTCATGCAGTACAGCGTGCTCATCGAGTACATCATCCGCCCCATCGGATTGATGTTGTCTTCGAGATTCGACGACACATTAACCTCGACCATCAGGTAGGTGCCGTCGGGTCTGAGCGCACCGCGAATCGAATTCAGCAGCGCGTCGGGATCGACGGAATCGTGCACCACGTCGAAGGTCGAGATGAAATCAAACTGCGCGGCCGGCAGCCTGGTGCAATCGACCACGTCAAACTTGATTCTGTCTCCCAGGCCCGCCGCCTTCGCGTTGGCGCGCGCGCGCTCCAGCGAGCCGGGATGCGCGTCGAAGCCGAAAACCCTGGCCTTGGGAAATGCGGACGCGATCGCGATTGCGGCCCGGCCGCTCCCACAGCCAACGTCAAGCGACGATCCGCCTTCAGTCAGCTTCGCGACGACTTGCGGCATCGCCGGCAGCCACTTGCGAATCAGCTGATGCCGGTACATCGCGGCGGACGACCGCTCCATTGCCTCCCACGTTTCCGGCGGATACTCGCTCTGCGCTACGCCGCGCCCGTCCTTGAACGACGCCATCACCTTCGGCGCAATCGACATCTGCGGGACGATCATCTCGATGAAGCCGCCGGCGAAGAACGGCGAGTCGTCGCGCGCCAGCACCATCGCATGCTCGGCCGGCATCGCATAGGTCTTTGCTGCGGCGTCGTAGTTCACGTATCCGGCGGCGGCCATTGCGCTCAGCCATTCGCGCAGATAGCGCTCGCTGAGTCCGGTCCGTTCCGCTAGCCCCGCGCTCGTAACCGCGCCCGCTTCAGCCAGCGCGCTGAAAATTCCGAGACGGTCGCCGATGTAGCTGAGCGCACCGAGCATCGCGGCGCCGATGTCGTTCGACACCAGCTTCGAAAATTTCTTGATCTTGTCCCAATCGAGCTGCTGCTTTTCGTCGGCCATGGTTTTTCCTCCGCAGACGCGCAGTATCGATCAATTCGGGCATCCCCGGCCAGTCTTTTCAGGCCTCGGGCTCTACATTCTGTTCCTCGACCTTGGCTTGCGCGTCGCCGAACAACGACAGCTGAGCCGGATTGCCCTCGTCTTCCGCGGCCGGCACGAACAGACCGGGTTTCTCCACGAAGACGCGGAATTTCTCATAGAGGTCGGCGAGCTTGGCCTGGTAGTACTCGACGTTTTCGTCGGGCTCGTCCGGATTGTACTCCGCCGCCATCTTCGCGAATGCGTTCACGCTCGCACTCGCGCGGCGCCCCGTGACGTAATATGAGATCTGATCGCCGGCGAGGTATGGCCGCTCGGACTTGAGCGCGAGTTCGTAGGCCGCCGCCAGATTGCGGCTGTTGTCGCCTATTTTGCTCCGATAGGTCTCGAGCGAATCCTGAATCGTCTCGGTCTTCATCAGATCCGCGATTCCGATTTCATGGCGCGCGAGCCGTGCGCGATAGTCGTCATGGAGTTTCGGAATTTCGCCGCGCCGATCCTCCAGCAGCAGGCGAAACATCTCCTCCATGAAGCGGCGCTGAAAGCGTTCGAGTCCCCGCGAGCGCAGCCCCGATCCGCGAATCGTCATCTTTCCCGCATCATCCAGCAGGACGTAATTTTTCATTTTGTAGGAGAACATCGCGCTGTAACGGCCGTCGATCTCCAGCCGTATTCCCTCGGGCATGATCGATCCGATCTGCTCCAGGAGCCTGTCTGCGCCTTCCTTGCCGGCGGCGTCCGGGGGCGGCACGAAATAGATTCCGTCGGTATCGACCTCGATAACCTGCGCGCCGCGCGCCTCGAGTTCCGCCACTGCGCGCTGAATCAGATCGCGTCCGCGCTTGGTCAGAGCGTTGGCCTCGCCGAAGTCATTGAAATGCGCGAGCGAAAACCCGAGGTACCCGTAAAATGAATTGATCAGAATCTTGAAAGTCTGCTGGAGCGCATCGGCGTTGCGCCGCTCGCTCCCTTTGAGTTCGCGCGCGAGCGCCTTGGCCTGCACCCGGAAGCTGCGCAGATCGCCAAGCATCTTGAGGAACACGCCCAGCCGATCTGACGCCGGCGCATGCCGATACTGCAGCATCAACGACGGATACAGCGAGGTCACGTCGCAGTGCAGGACATCGTGTGCGACGCCGCATCGGCGAACCTCCGTATAGCCGCCCGCGACCGGCGCCGGTTGCGACGGTTCGGGTATTGAATGCCCGGCCGCCAGGTACGCGCGCATCATGAGCGCATCGATCTTGGTCGCGTTCCCGCGCAGCACCGCGCTTTGGTACGAGTACGGGAAGATCTGCGCCTGCACGAAGTAACTGGGAGACAGCGTCTGCGCAAGCGCGCGCGTCTCGCGGGCGTCATCGAGCGCGTACTCGTAAAGCTTTTCCGGCTCGTGCTTGAAATAGTGGCTGATTTTCGAGGCGTCGATATACACACGGTCCGCGCGCGCCAGACCGAAATGCTGCGCAAGCTGCTTCAGTCCCAGGCTCTCCAGCTCGCGGCTCGAAATGTCGTAGTGCTGTGCGAGAATCCACGTATCTATGATGCTGCGGCCCGGGATGTCGTAGCGGCGGTAGGCGATCGAACGTTCGGCAATCTGCATGCGCGACGGCCGTGCGCGAAGCTCGCCGCCATCGCGCCCCAGCTTGAGCGGTACCCGATGGCGGCGCGCCCGCGCCTCCAGGTATTCGAGATCGAAGCGAAACAGATTGTGGCCTTCGACGACGTCGGGATCGCGTTCGCGGACAATTCGCACCATTTCCTCCAGCATGGCGCGCTCATCCATCTCGGTGCCCTTCAGCAAGCGCTCGAACCCGCTCGAGTCGGTGAGCGAGATCGCGATGACTCGATCGCCCTCGCGCGCCGCTGACGGAAACTCAAACCCCGGCGAGATAAAGGTTTCGATGTCGAGCTGCAGGCGGCGCAGCTCGCTGAAATCCATCCCGACAAAAAACGTGCTCCCGGTAAGCATCAGATGCTGCTCGACCGGATCGGCCAGCACGAGATATGGCGCGTCAGGCGCGTTGGGCGCTTTGCCGGTTACGTTCCTGAGATGGCGCTTGGCGGCTTCCAGAGCGTCGATCGAACCGAAGGTGACGAGCACCCGGTAACGGAAATTGCCGTCGAGCGCGCGCGTTTCATGCGCCGGCCTGAAACCTTCCAGCAAGGCAATATCTTCGACGAGCGCAAACAGCCGAAGCGGACGACGCTCGCACGCAAGCTTGCCCGACCGGCGCCGATACACGTCCATCTCGGTCTTCGATGCGATCTCGACGGCGACCACGCCCGGGTCGGCGGGATCTCCGAACAGCAAACGGTTGCTGTAAAACTGCGCCGAAATTTCCTGGTAGCTCGTCATCGCGGTCCGCGTCCCTCGATTGTGCACCCGCACGGTCGCCGCAGACAACGCGTCTGCGCGCGTAGTTTCACAGCGTACCGAGGTATCCGAGGCCAATCAGAAAGATTGCGTATGCCGCTCCGCCGATCATCAGCGCCGGAGTTCCGAGTTCCGAGTCGCGCAGGTTGATGTAGAGAATCACCACCGAAGCAAGCGTGACCGATCCCGCCAGCAGTTCGGCGTTCGTCAGATGCCACGGCGAAAACACCAGGCCCAGCGCAACCGGGATGCACGACTGGAAAACCATCGCGCCCGTGATGTTGGCGAGCGCCAGATGGTCCTTGCCCTGCCGAATCCAGACTACCGAGTTGTATTTCTCGGGCAGTTCGGTCGCGAGCGGGCTCACCATCAACGAAAGGACGCCGGGATTCAGATGCGCATGCGCCGAGAACAGGATGATCTTATCGACGAAGTCGACGGCGCCGATCAGGATTGCGATTACCCCGACAAATACTTGCGCGGCGATCGCCAATGCGCGCGGTTCGAGCGGATCTCCCCGGAAGATCGACTCGAAATAGAGTCCGTGCTCGACCTCCGCGTCTGCCGCGCGCGTGAGCCGCAGCATCACGACCGTGTAGCTCGTGTACGCTGTCAACAGTGCGATCGCCAGGACGTGGCGAAGTACCGGTCCCGTCTCGAGCGTGCCTGCGATCAGCAAGCATGAGAAAACCGGAAAGAAGAATGCGAGATCCCGGCGCGCGTCGTCGCGTACCACCCTTAGCGCGATCCGTCCGCGGCGCTTGCGATATGCGAGCGCCGCAACTCCCATGACGAACAGCGCCACCGTCGAGAGCATCAGCGGTGCGCCGACAATCGCTCCCAGTCCGACTGCGGTGCGCGCACCCCCGGAGTTGCGGCTGGTCAACAGCGCGACCGCCGGGATGAAGGTCTCCGGCAGGGCGGTTCCGACCGCGGCGAGGATGCTTCCGACCGCGGCCTCGGCAAGATGCAGTCGATGGCCCGCCCATTCGACCCCGTTGGTAAAAAGTTCCGAGCCTACGAGGATTATCGCGAAGCTGA
>Ga0074044_10000695_pt1 | contig 31480 bp, 25 predicted proteins | sample BogForMeECP23OM1_FD_94443 | JGI IMG/M metagenome (GOLD analysis project Ga0074044, IMG submission 94443) | Bog forest soil microbial communities from Calvert Island, British Columbia, Canada - Bog Forest MetaG ECP23OM1 | ecosystem: Environmental > Terrestrial > Soil > Wetlands ...
CAAGCGAAGATCGCGCGTAGCGCCCCGCAAGGGAGGCTGCGAAAGCAGGTCAAGCGAGGGTCATTAAGCGAGCTACTGGCCGAGACGAATGGACCCCACACCACCTCGGAACTCTCTTTGTTTTCGCCGCAACTATCCACTGAAGACTAGCAACTGGCCACTGATTCCGTACCGCCCCGCATTCCCCGGTTAGCCTCCTAGCCATTTCCCTTCATTCCTTACTTCGCATTCCCCGGCCCACCCACTGAATAGATCCTCGGAATCCTCTGCTCTAACCCAGGCAGCGCCGGAAACGCCGCATGCGGTTCCGTCTGATACCAATAAGCTACCGAAAAATAATTATCCGACCGCACATTCGCGTGCCCATGCTCAATCGTAGCCCGCAATGACTTCGTAAACGGAATCGGCGAATCCAGATGAAAGCGGTACACCGACGACCGTCCCCCGGCAACTTCCTGCCCCACGACCGGCGCGCCAAATAATCCGTACGAAAACGGATGCCCGCCAAAATCCCACGCCCCCAGAAAATAATCTTCCGATCCCGTCCCATTGATCGAAGGCAACTTCTCTCCATCCACAAAAAACATGTCATCTCCCTCGCCCCACCAGCCATCCTGATTCTCCAGCACCGACATGGTCACGCCCACAAAATGCCCGCGCCCCGTCGCCTCCATCCAGACGTAGTTTCCATCGCCATTCAGATTTTTCTTGTCGTTGACGATCGCGTCGCCATTCGACTGCCACTGATTCGTCCATCCCCGCGCCGGAGCGGCCTGCCGGTACTGTGCATGAAAGTAAAGTAAATCCCCTGCCAGCGGCTTGGCGTACGCGCGATAGTCGACATTGAAATAAATGGAATCCGTTTTGATCATGCCCTCGTTGGTCACCGTGATGCGCGCATGCTTCGCAAACGGCATCGGGAAAAAACAATTCAAAGCTTTGTCCGACCCCACCGACAAAGGCAGCGACTGATACAGGTGATAATCTCCCAGCCCCAGCCCAAAGAAATCCCCAATCGGAGCCTCCACGCTCGGCGTAGCCTCGCCATCCCAATACATGCGCAGCACCAGCGCCTTCAAATGATTCGGATCATCGCTGGCAATCGTCACCCACACATGCGTGACCAGCCCCGGCCCGTCCGCATCCAGCAGCGTCAAAGTCTCTCCCGCAGCAATCGGCCGCGCATCCCCATTCCCCCCGCTGCGGTCATAACTGGAAGACCGATGCTGGACGTAATCCTTGGGTTGCGGAAGGGAAGAAAGCCAAGTAGAAGGATCCTGGGCGAAGACTGGCAGTGTGAGCCAGAACAAGAAAACCGCCATCAAGACTCTATTCATTGAATTCCCCCGACAGAAACCGCGAATGCCCACGCGACCGCCAACGACCAACGACGAACGGCCAACGACGGAGCTGCCCTCACAACGGAATATTCCCATGCTTCTTCGCCGGATTCTTATCCCGCTTGTTCTCCAGCATGCCCAGCGCCTGAATCAGTTTCTTCCGCGTCTCCCGCGGCTGAATGATCGCGTCCACAAACCCACGATCCGCCGCGACATACGGATTCGCAAATCGATCCCGGAACTCCTCGATCTTCTCGCTCCGTACCTGCTCCCGATTTGCCGCGGCATCGAGTTCGCGCCGGTAAACAATGTCGACCGCGCCCTCCGGCCCCATCACCGCAATCTCCGCCGTCGGCCACGCATAATTCACATCCGTGCGGATGTGCTTCGACGCCATCACGCAATACGCCCCGCCATACGCCTTGCGCGTGATGACGGTAATCTTTGGCACCGTCGCTTCGGCAAATGCATAGAGCAGCTTCGCCCCATGCTTGATGATCCCGCCATATTCCTGCGCCGTCCCTGGCAAAAATCCCGGCACATCCTCAAACGTCACCAGCGGAATATTGAAGCAGTCGCAAAAGCGCACGAACCGCGCCCCCTTCACTGACGCATCAATGTCGAGCGTCCCCGCCAGCACCGCCGGCTGGTTCGCGACGATCCCCACGCTGCGCCCATCGAGCCGGGCAAAGCCCACAACGATATTTCGCGCGTAGTGCTCCTGCACTTCAAAGAAATATCCGTCATCGACCACCGCATGAATCACATCCTTGATGTCATACGGCTGATTCGACTGCGCCGGTACAATCGTATCGAGCGCGGCATCCGCGCGGTCCGCGGGATCGTTCGAAGTCTTCCGCGGCGGATCATCCAGGTTGTTCGACGGGACAAAACTCAACAGCTCACGCACCATCGACAGACATTCCGCATCGTTGTGCGCCAGAAAGTGCGCCACGCCGGAAGTCTCGTTGTGGGTCATCGCACCGCCCAACTGATCTTTCGTGACCTCCTCATGCGTCACCGTCTTGATCACATCCGGCCCCGTGATGAACATGTAAGAAGTCTTATCCACCATCAGCACAAAATCCGTAATCGCCGGCGAGTAAACCGCGCCCCCGGCGCACGGCCCCATGATCGCCGAAATCTGCGGGATCACGCCGCTGTACAAAGTGTTGCGCAGAAAAATGTCGGCATAGCCCGCCAGCGATAGCACGCCTTCTTGAATTCGCGCCCCTCCCGAATCATTCAACCCAATCAGCGGAGCGCCCATCCTCGCCGCCAGGTCCATAACCTTGACGATCTTTGCCGCATTGGTTTCCGAAAGCGATCCGCCGAACACCGTGAAATCTTGCGCGAACACATACACCAGCCGCCCTTCGATGCGGCCATATCCCGTCACAAATCCATCGCCATAAACCTTCTGCTCGGCCATGCCGAAGTCGTTGCAGCGATGCGTCACCAGCTTGTCGGTCTCCTCGAACGTGCCGTCGTCGAGCAGAAACTCAATGCGCTCCCGCGCCGACATCTTGCCCTCTTTATGCTGGCGCTCGCGCCGTTTCGCTCCGCCGCCATCTTCGGCTAGCTGGTTACGCCGCTTGAGTTCGGCAAGCTTCCGTTCCAGATCCATAGCGCAAGGATTATAACGGCTGCGTGCGTACAATGCGGCTGCCGTACTCGTCAGCCCGCGCTCCGTGCGGTACACTGCCATTTCTCGTAAAGGGGACCGAAGAAATGATCCGCGCAATCGTCCTGCTGTTGATGGCAGCACACCTCACCGCCCGCCTTCCGGCCCAAGACGAAGAGTCCGCCAAAACTCCCGCTGCAAACTGGGTCGCGGTCAGCAACAACTACACCCAGATCCTGCTCGACGTCGAAATGAAGCATCACCCCGAGTCCGGCTCCAGCGAAGGGTTAAGCCAGTTCGACAACAAAATCTCGCAGCCCACTCTCGCGGACGAAGATCAGCTGCGCAAAGAAACCGAAGCCGTCATCGCCAAGCTCAAGACCGCATCCTGGCAGCAGAAGCAGCCGGAAGTCGCGCAGGATTTGCAAATCATTCTCCGCAGCGTGGACCTCGATTTCCGTGAAGAGGATTACAAGCGCGCGCATGTTGTTCCATTTCTCAACGCCAGCGCCGCAGTATTCGGCGGCTTGCATACATTGCTCGACGAGCAGACCCCCGCCGAGCGCCGTCCCGCAGCGGTGATCCGCATCCGCGAATACGCCGGCCTCGAGCCCGGTTACAAACCGATCACCGAAATTTTCAAACAGCGAATCGCCGAGCAGATGGCGAAGCCCGGCGTCGTCTATCCCTCCAAGACTCAGATCGACACCGAACTCGGGCGCAACTCGAACTATATCGACGGCATCGCCACACTCCTGCAGAAATACAAGCTCAGCGGCTGGGAAGAGCCCTATGCCACTCTGAAGACGCAGCTCGCCGAATACGACGCCTGGTTCAAAGCCACCGTACTCCCCAAGGCCCGCACCGATTTCCGCCTTCCCCCCCAGCAGTACGCGCTCGCCCTCGAAGGTTACGGCATCGACATTCCTCCCGCGCAAATCGCGGAAATGGCTCACAAGTCTTTCATCGAGACTCAGGGCGAAATGAAAGTCGTCGCCGCCGAAATCGCGCAACAGCGCCATCTCGCGTCTCCCGACTATCGCGATGTAATTCGCGAACTCAAAAAGCAGCAACTCGTCGGCGATGCGATCCTGCCCTTCTATGAAAATCGTCTGAAGCAGATCGAACTGATCATCACCGATCACCAGATCGTCACACTGCCCGACCGTCCCGCGCGAATTCGCATCGCGACCGCGGCCGAAACCGCGCAACAGCCCGCGCCCCACATGCAGGCTCCGCCATTTCTGCACAACACCGGAGAGAAGGGAGAGTTCGTTCTGCCGCTGAACATTCCCGCCGCGCCCGGCCAGAGCGCGTCCGAAAAATACGACGACTTCACCTTCGACGCCGCCGCCTGGACTCTCACCGCCCACGAAGCCCGCCCCGGCCACGAACTCCAGTTCGACTCCATGCTCGAGCACGGCGTCTCAGTCGCTCGCGTTCAATATGCTTTCAATAGCACCAACGTCGAAGGCTGGGGACTCTATTCCGAATATCTGATCAAGCCCTACATGCCGCTCGAAGGTCAGCTGATCTCGCTGCAGCTCCGGCTGCTGCGCGCCGCGCGCGCGTTTCTCGATCCCGAATTGCAATCCGGCAAAGTGCAGCCCGAAGACGCATACAAAGTTCTCGAACAGGATGTCGTACTCTCGCACGCCTTCGCCGAAGAAGAAGTCGAGCGCTTCACATACCGCTCTCCCGGCCAGGCCAACAGCTATTTCTACGGCTACACCAAGCTGCTGGCCCTGCGTCACGAACTCGAAACTGCCCAGGGATCAAAGTTCGACCAGAAACAATTTCACGACGCAATCCTCGCGCAAGGCCTTCTCCCTCCCGACCTGATGCGACGCGCCATCCTGCATCATTTCCTGGCAAAAAAATAGCAGCACAAGTCCAGCCGCGAAGCGGCGCAAGAGTAAAGCCCACGGCGCAAGGCGTGGGTGGTGTCAGCGGAAGGCGGGCCAGCCCCAAGGGGGCGAAAGAGACCGATCTTGCGGTCTTTCATCCCCGCCGTGCGCTGGGCGCCGAAAAATCACCGCCCGCCCTCGCCTGCGATACACTGCCCTCAATGTCCTCCCTGACCGACCAACTGGGATTCAACTTCCGTGCACCCCAGCGCCGCGTCTGGAAAGTCCGCGACTTGGTCGCCGCCGTCCGCACTCACATCGAGCGCGAATATTCCGACGCCTGGGTCGAAGGCGAGATCTCAAATTTCCGCTCCCCGGATTCCGGCCACCTTTATTTCACGCTGAAAGACGGCAACGCCCAGATTCGCGCGGTCATGTTCCGCTCGTCGGCGCGCCTGCTCCGCTTTCGCCCCGCCGACGGACTGCAGGTCATCGTCCGCGGCCGGGTCACCGTGTATGAAGATCGAGGCGAGCTGCAAATCTCCGCCGACTACATCGAGCCCAAAGGCGCCGGCTCGCTTCAATTGGCTTTCGAACAACTGAAAGCGAAGCTCGAAGCCGAAGGCCTGTTCGCCGCCGAGCGCAAGAAGCCGATCCCAACTCTGCCGTCGCGCATTGGCATCGTTACCTCCGCGCAGGCCGCGGCCCTGCGCGACATTCTGAACATCATCGAACGCCGCCATCATTCGGTGAACGTCGTGATTTTCCCCGCACAGGTGCAAGGCGACGCCGCCTCGCTCGAAGTTGCAACTGGTGTGCGATATTTCAATCAGCAAGCCAACGTCGATGTAATCATCATCGCCCGCGGCGGAGGCTCCGCCGAAGACCTCATTGCCTTCAACGATGAAGCCCTGGCGCGAACCCTAGCCGCATCCACTATTCCCGTCATCTCCGCGGTAGGCCACGAAACCGATTTCACCATCGCCGATTTCGTCGCCGATCTCCGCGCCCCCACGCCCTCGGCCGCGGCCGAGCTGGTCATCCGCTCGCGTCAGGAAGTCGAAGACCACGCCTCCGCCCTGCACGATCGCCTCAGCCGCGCCATGCGTTACCGTCTCTTGATGGGCCGACAGTCCCTGACCGAACTCGCCCAGCACGGAGCCTTTGCCCGCATTACCGAACTCCTTCACCAGCGCCAGCAGAAACTCGACGACCTCACCCACCGCATGGAAGTCGCCGAGCGCCACTTGCTCGAAAAACTGCAGCGCCGCTGGGAAACAATCTCCGCCGCCGTTCGCCACTACGATCTGCGCCTGGTACTTTCCGGCATGCGCCGCCAACTCGTCGCCGAAACCAACGCCCTCGCTGCCGTGATGCGCAACGTCCTGCTGCAACACAAAGTCCGCACCAGCCGCCTGCAGACCGCGCTCGACTCCCTGTCTCCGCTAGCCATTCTCGACCGCGGCTACGCTCTGGTCTTCGACTCCGAAGGCAAGCTCCTGAAGTCCGCCCAAGCTGTAAACCCCGGCGACGAAATCAAAGCCCGCCTCTCCCAAGGCGAAATTCAAGCCAAAGTAACCAGAAGCCAGGAGTAAAGAAGGCCCATGTAGGGGCGGACGCCCCCGTCCGCCCCGGAGCGAAGCTCCGTGGGTTTTAGCCAGTAGCTCATCCAGCCCGCTAAACCCGTGCATTACAATGGTTTTTTCACCCCAGACTTCCACCAGGAGCCCAACTCGAGTGGTCCCGGTCATCACCTCATGGACGCAGGCGGCATGGATCGCGCTCGATATCCTGCTCGTCTCGCTGCTCATCTACCAGGTGTTGGTAATGATCCGCGGCACCCGCGCCGCTCCCATGCTAGCGGGCCTAGCCGTAGTCGCCGCGATCTTCTACCTCGCGCGCACTGAAAAACTCACCACGCTGAACTGGGTCGTCAGCCACGTCCTGCCCTATGTGGTGTTCGCGCTCATAGTCGTCTTTCAATCGGAGATTCGCCACATGCTCGCCGACCTCGGCCGGCGCTTGAGCCTGCGAGGCTCCTCGGCCGAGAGCGACTCCTACGATGACATCGTTCTCGCCGCCAATCTTTTCTCCCAGCATCAGACCGGCGCTCTGATCGTCATCGAGCGCGAAATCGGGCTGCGCACCCACATCGAAAGCGGCGTCCCGCTCGATGCACGTCTTTCCTACGATTTACTGGCCACGATTTTTCGTCCCAGCGCGCCTCTGCACGACGGCGCCGTCATCGTGCAGAAAGACCGCATCGCCGCTGCCGCCTGCTTTCTCCCGCTTTCGATGAATCCACTACTCTCCACCCAGCTCGGCACGCGCCATCGCGCCGGCATCGGAATCACCGAAGAAACCGATGCCATCGCCGTCATCGTCAGCGAAGAAACCGGCGGCATCAGCCTGGCCATCGCCGGTCAGATCGAGCGCGACCTCACGGTTGACCAGCTCCGCGAACGCCTGGGCAGCGAACTTCGCCGCTACATGGCTCCGGTGACCTTGCCCACGCCAATCGCGCATCCCGACGACGAATCCGACGCCGACATGGATTCCCCCTTGCGCGATCCCGCGCCGCAACGCAGCCTCGAAGCGAGCTCGGACTCGGAGCCGCGCTCATGATTCCATTTTTCAAACGCTACGTCCTGCACAACTTCACGCTGAAGGTCTTGTCGCTATTGATCGCTGCCGGACTCTGGTTCATGATCGCTCCCGACGAACAGCTCGCCGAAGTCGCCTTGCGCGCACCCATCGTTTTTCAACATGTCCCGGCGCATCTCGAGATCAGCTCCCCGTCGATACCCGACGCGCAGATCCGCGTGCGCGGTCCCGAGCGCGTCATCCGCCGCTTGCAGGCCAACGAAGTCCACGCGGAAATAGATCTCGCCGGCGCCCGGGCCGGCGACCGAACCTTCGATCTCACATCGCTCCAGGTCCGTCATCCCAGCGATGTTGTCGTCGTGCAGGTCGTGCCCAGCCAGTTGCATCTTTCGTTCGACACGCGCCTGACCCGCGACGTCGAAATTCATCCCCGCGTCACCGTCGGCCCGGACGAGCAGATCGTCAAAGCCGACGCCGATCCGCTCCACATCACCATCACCGGCCCCAAAAGCCACGTCGAGCGCGTCGACGCGGCCACCACCGACCCCATCGATGCCACCGGCACTCGCGGCACCGCCGTCTTCACCACTAACGTCTACGTCGCTGACACGCTGGTGCAGGTTGTAGAAACCACCTCGATCCACGTGACCGTAACCGTCCAGAAAACAGCGAACCCGCCGTCCCGCTAAGCAAGCCGCGAAGCGGCGAAAGAATAAAGCCCACGCCGCAAGCCGTGGGTACGGTCAACCGCAAAGTGAGGCAGCCCCGAAGGGGAGAAAGGGCCTCTGTTGAATGGGGCCACGGGCGATGAGATCATGTCGCTCGTGAACGCATGCGTCCCGGGGAATTCCCCCGACCGTCGCCCCTTTTTCCCCGCGCCCTCATTTATCATCCTTCTTCACGATTTCGCCGATCCTCATTTCATATGAACCAGAGGCAACTCTTCGGTACCGACGGCATCCGCGGGGTCGCGGGAGAATTTCCCCTGACCAAGCAGAGCACCTACTTAATCGGCCGCGCGCTGGGCCATGACCTCACGCGCCAGAGCGCTCGCTCCCAGGCCATCATTGGTCAGGACACACGCGAGTCCAGCCGCTGGATCGCCGATCGCGTCGCCGAGGGTCTCGCCGCGGTCGGTGTCGACGTGCACAGCGCCGGCGTAATCACCACGCCCGGAGTCGCCTACCTGGCGCGCTCGCGCGGTATGGCGGCAGGCGTCGTAATTTCCGCCTCGCACAATCCCTGGACCGACAACGGAATCAAGGTTTTTTCCGGCGACGGTTTCAAACTCACCGACGCGCGCGAACTAGCGATCGAGCAGGAAATCTTCACCCAGCTCAACAATGCGGCCGCCACCGAAGACACCGCGCTCAAGTTCCCCGGACCATCCCTGCCCGGCGAGGCCGAACTTCGCCACGCATACATCAAATCGCTGGAGTCGAGCGTCTCCGCCAACCTGAGCCGGTTGCGCGTTCTGGTCGACTGCGCCAACGGAGCCGCCACCGCCGAGGCCCCCGAACTTTTTCGCAACCTCGGCATTCAGGCGACTTTCATCCACGTTTCGCCCGACGGCAGAAACATCAACGAAGGTTGTGGCGCCCTGCATCCCGAGACGCTGGGACAAATGGTCGCCGGATCAGATCGCCACTATGATCTCGGCGTAACCTTCGACGGCGACGCCGACCGCGCCCTGTTCTGCGACGCCTCGGGCCGCGTCATCAACGGCGACGGCGTGTTGTTAGCCGCCGCTCGCGACCTGCACACACAAAACAAATTAAAAGGCGCGACCGTAGTCGCAACCACCATGTCGAATATGGGCCTTGAGATCGCACTGAAAAATTCCGGCATCCGCATGCTGCGCGCCAACGTCGGCGACAAATATGTTCTCGAGGAAATGCTGAAAACCGACGCCACCCTCGGCGGCGAGCAATCCGGCCACATCATATTCCGCGACGGCGACGCCACCACCGGCGACGGCCTGCTAACCGCCCTGCGCCTGATGGACATCATCGTCCGCAGCGGCAAGAGTCTCGCGGACTTAGTCGGCGACCTGAAAGTCTTCCCGCAGAAAATTCAGAACATCCGCGTGCGCGAAAAAATCCCCTTCGCGCAAGTGCCGGCGATCCAGTCCGCCATTGACGCCGCCGAGCGAGAATTAAACGGCAACGGCCGCGTAGTAGTCCGCTACTCCGGCACCGAAGCGTTAGCCAGAGTAATGGTAGAAGCCGAATCCGAAGAAAAAATGCGCACCCTAACCGCCGCAATCGCCGCAGAGATTCAGAATGCCTTGGGAGTGTAGCGCCAGCGTAGGACTCCGTCGTCGAGTGCGCCGGGTTCCGACCCGCGAAGCGGCGTAAGAATAAAGCCCACGGCGCAAGCCGTGGGTAGATAAGCCAAAACGGAACCAGCCCCGACGGGGCGAAAGACAAATCCCCGCTATCTTTTCTTTCCCTTCTTCTTGTGATCCCCGGCCTTCCGCACCGGTTCTTCCTCGACCACCGCAAACTGAATCTTCTTCTCCACCGGATCGATCCGGTCCACCAGCACCCGAATCCTCTGTCCCAGAGAATAAATCTTCCGTGACCGCTGCCCGATAATCTCCCGCGTATTCTCGTGATACGTATACCGGTCGTCGATCAAAGTATTCAACGGCACCAGCCCCTCGACAAACAAATCCGTCAGCTCCACAAAAAATCCAAACTTAGTCACGCTCGTGATCAGCCCATCAAAATCCTCGCCCACACGATCCTGCATAAACTTAACTTTCTTCCACTCCATCAACTCCCGCTCCGCATCATCCGCCCGCCGCTCCGACTGGCTGGACTCCTCCGCAATCTCGTGCAGTTCCTCCACCGAAATCGGCCCGCGCAGCAAACGCGGAGCAGTTCGCTCCCGCCGCTTCGACCAAGGCGAAGCCGTATCGCCAAAAGGGTGCCCCACCCTTCCCGCGTTCTCCGCGGGAGGGTGGGGATTTTGACTTTGGTCTGTCTGACCCAGCACGCTCTTCAACACCCGATGCACAATCAAATCCGGATACCGTCGAATCGGCGAAGTAAAATGCGTATAAGAAGTCGCCGCCAAAGCAAAGTGCCCCAGATTCTCCTCCGAATACCGCGCCTGCTTCAGGGATCGCAGCATCAGGTAACTCAGAATCCGCTCCTCCGGCTTCCCCGCAATCTTCTCCGTCAGCTTCTGATACATGCGCGGCGTAATGTGCACTTCTTTCGGAATCTCAATCTCGCGCACGCGTTTTCCCGTGGTATAAGCCGCCCGCCGGTCGGTCTTCATCTGCGCCCGATGAATCGGCAGCGCCCCCACGCGCAGCGAATATCCAAATGTCGCCGCAATCACCTCGAAGTCGTAAACTCGCTTCGCATCCGGCTTCTCATGCACCCGATACAGTGACGCAATCCCCTTCGACTCCAGATGATGCGCCACGCACTCGTTGGCCGACAGCATGAACTCCTCAATCAGCCGGTTCGCAATATTGCGCTCCGAGCGCGAGATGCTCTTCATCAATCCGAACTCGTCGAACGCAATCACCGGCTCCGGCAAATCGAAATCAATCGACCCGCGCCGCTCGCGTTTGCGATTCAAAATCAAAGCGAGGTCGCGCATGCGCTCAAAATCCGCCACGAGCGCAGCATAGCGCTCGCGCATCGCCGCATCGCCCTCGATCACCGCATTCACCGCGGTATAAGTCATCCGCTCCGCTGACCGGATCACGCCCTCGCACAATTCATACCCAACAATTTCTCCCTGATGGTCAATCTCCATGATGCACGACATCACCAGCCGCTCGACCTGCGGACGCAAACTGCAGATGTCGGTCGAAAGCTCGAGCGGCAGCATGGGCACCGCTCGATCCGGAAAATAAACGCTGGTCCCGCGCAGCCGCGCCTCCTGATCCAGCGCCGACTCCGGCGTGACGTAATGCGCGACATCGGCGATGTGCACCTGCAATTCAAAGTTGCCGTTTGCAAGCATCCGCACCAGCACCGCATCATCAAAATCGCGCGCCGTCTCGCCGTCAATCGTCACAATCGGCAGCCCGCGAAAATCCCGCCGCCGCTCGATCTCCGGAGCCGGAATCACGTCCGACGCATCCTGCGCCTCCTCGAGCGCAGCCGCCGGAAAATGATGCGGCAAACGGAACTTCCGGATCGTAATCTCCACGTCCACGCCGAAATCATCTTCCCGCCCCAGAATCTCCACCACCCGCCCCCGCGGACTCTGCGACGGCGAAGGCCAGTCCGTGATCTCGACGTCCACAACGACGCCCTCAAGATCGTCCCAATCCGCCTTCCGCGCCGCCTCTTCCCCGAACACGCGGTTGACTTGCTTCGGCTTCCTCTTCAACCGCTTATCATCCCGAGCAACGCGAGGGATCTCGGTCGCCTCGCCATCTTCGTCGGCGTGATTGCGCTCCGGCATCTCCATCCCCGCCGGAATCACAATCTCTTGCGTAATCTTCGAATCCATCGGCGTGACAAAATTCCGCCGGCTGCCGTAATGAAAAACCCCAACCACGGTGGCATTCGCCCGCACCACAGGCCGCACAATGCGCCCCTCCGCGCGCCCATCCGGCCGCACGTTGCTGATGTCGACCAGCACGCGGTCGCCATGCATCGCATTACCAATCAGATGTGGAGGAATAAAAATGTCGCCGGTAAGGCGCGCCTTGAGCGGCGCGGGCAGGGAACTCGCATCAGGAATGACAAACCCAAACCCGTCGCGATGCATGCTGAGCCGTCCCACGACCGCATTCTTGTCCGCCGCCGCGGCCTGCGGCAAAGCGTAGCGATCGGATTCTTCACGAACTAGCGCGCCAGTGGCAACAAGCTTTCTTAGTCGCTCATCCAGTTCGCGCCGTTCGGCGCCATGCAACCCCAGTTCGCGAACAAGCTGCTTGAACCCCGCCGCCCGCGTGGCCTGCTTCGTAATGTGTTTGAGAATCGCAGAGTCAGAAAGCATGGAAGAAGCTGTCAGCCATCAGCTGTCAGCTTTCAGCATAACCCAGAGATGCTTATCGAACTCAGCGGACCTTTAGCGAGACGGATGCTTACTGAAGAAATCAATCGCCAATCGGATCTCGGCTTCGAGTGCACTATTGTGCCCACCGTCAACCGCTATCGCTTCAACATCTAGGCCATGATCGTGCGCAAGCTTTGCAGTGGGCTGGCTCGATAGTGCGAAATGCGTTTCATCGGCTCCGTAGTAGATTCGCACCGGACACTTAAAGCTTGCAGCGTACACACGCGCCGACCGTAACTGGAGCTCCATGGGATCGGTGTAATCAAATGGAATGTAGCCGCCTGAAACCAAAGCATGCCTCGTATATCCAACCGCATCGGGAGATCCGGAGAATGACGCCGCAGCGGCGAAATGGGGATCGGCCATCGCCGTCAACATTGTCAGTGTCCCGCCGGTACTGTGCCCGGCCAAATATATTCGCGTGTTATCGATATCGGGCTGATGGCGCAAATATTCCGCAGCACCCATCACATCGTCGACTTCGTCATAGAACATTGTGAAGTTCCCGGGCTGTCCCTCTTCACCGCGAAGCACGGGACTCATCACGGCAAAGCCGGCATCCCGGAATATCTGTGTTACCTGCCAGTCCGAAATGTCGAAGCAGAATCCGCCATGTAAAAACAAAACGGCGGGAAATCTTCGTGCGCTATTTTTTTTCGGGAAGCCAATCCAGGCCTTCAAGCGTAGATTGCCCGAAGGGAACGCTACCGCCGACGCACCGTCAGGTGCCTTGGAGTCATCGCAAACTTGTTCAGGTGCAGGTCCGCTCTTCAGCAGTTTGGTATGAAACCGATTTCGTACTGCGGCGTAATCTTCGGTTTGCACCGTAATTTCAGGAACGGCCCGCCACGCGTCGGACGGGGCTGTCGAAGAGGGGTTTTGGCAAAACAGGCTTGTGGCAGCAAATATCGACAAAGCGGCAATCTTTGTCCTGTTCATGATTGAGCACCTCGTTCGTCGCGGCTACTCAATCTGAACGCAGAAGTCCTTCTGGTTTGCACTCAAGCAATCTCCTACCAGCTATCCCCGCCCCCGCGCGGCGGCCAGGCTCCCAGCAGCTTTCTTAGTCGCTCATCCAGTTCGCGCCGTTCGGCGCCATGCAACCCAAGTTCGCGCACAAGCTGCTTGAACCCCACCGCCCGCTTGGCCTGCTTCGTAATGTGTTTGAGAATCGCAGAGTCAGAAAGCATGGAAGAAGCTGTGAGCCATCAGCTGCCAGCATAACTCAGCGAGGCCAACAGGCAAGACTGATCAATGCCTTTTCTTAACACGCTCATCGATCAACATCTCCCCGATGCTGCCGTGAAGCAGCCCCTTCCTGGTTCCTTTCAGGGCCAGTCGCCAGGACCAGATATCAGCGTCGTCGCCCTTGGTCTCAAACTCAAGTATGTCGGCGTGTGCGTGCGCGTTAATGATCGGCATTCTGTATTCGCCGTGGCTATCCAGGAACAAGATCTGGCCACTGATCGCGCTATCATCCACGACAATGTTGAGGGTGATCGTGCTTTCTCCGGCGGCGTTAGTTCTTGCTTGCCACTTCCCAGAGAACTGGGTCTGAGCCGAGCTGAGCGTCGGGAATAGGATCAGTGCGGCCAGGAATCGGCGTGGGATCATACAGGAAGCATTAGACACCACAATAGACTAAGAGCATCACCACGAATCCCCGCCCCCGCGCGGCGGCCAGGCTCCCAGCACGCGCCGGATCATTGCAATCTGCCCCACGTGATAACTGGTGTGCGCCACCATCTGCCACAGCACGGCTTCGAGCGTGCCTGCAACATTCTTGTCGCCGTCGTGCACACTTTCGATTTCGCGCTGCAGCTCTTGCGGAGAAGACTTAGCCAATGCCGCGAACTCGCCCAGCAAACTCGTCATCCGCGCCCGCAGTCGGTCCCACTCGGCCGAGTCGAGAGCAGACGTTCGAGGAAAGCTCTCCGAACTGTGCACCGGATACTTCGGCCTCTCGCCGCGAATGCGACGCAATTCGTAATCCATCCAGTAATTGATGTGAAATACCAGCTGTCCGATCGAATGCGGAAATCCCGCGACCTGTCGCGCCGCAAGCTCCGCGGAAATATCCTCGACGCACGCCAGAGGATCGGCATGCGCCCCCTTGCCCCGCAGCAGTTCTGTCAGTGCGCGCTGTGACATGGAAGAACAGGTCTCAGGTCGTAGGTCTCAGGTCTTTGCCGTCGGAATCGATGGCCTTGCTGTGCGACACCAGACCTCAGACCCATAACCGCTGGGCCTTTGGGTGTCGCAGCGCTTCAGCGCTGCGATCACACATTTAGAAATCAGAGGGCTTTAGCCCCCGAGGGTTAGTACCCAAGACCGAACACCCAAGACCCAATCCCACCCCTCACCGGCCGCCGGCACCAAAATACTTCTCCTCCAGAATCCGGCGATGATGCACTTCATGCCCGGCAATCATGTAAGCCAGCGCCCGCACGGTAACTGAATTGTTGCTAGCAGTCCCGCGCCGCGTCCACGCCGCTTCATCCAGATTTCGAAACAGCGTCAGCGTCGCCCGCCGCACCGCAATGTAGTCCTCCACAATTTCCGCCAGCGGGGCGCGCGCAAACGATCCATTCTTCACATAGTCATCCTGCTCGAATCCCGCCAGCGGAGTCTGGTCGCCGCGCGCAATCCGCAGCGCGCGATACGCGAAGACGCGTTCCGCATCGCAGACGTGCCCCAGCACTTCCTTCGCATTCCATTTGTCGGGAGCGTAGCGAAAGTCGCCATCGCTCTCGTCGCGCCCCGAGAGCAGCAGCATCATCTGCCGCCGCTGTGCGTCGAGCGTTACCAAAATGTCCGACCCGGAAATGAGTGAAATATAGCGTTCGTAGTAAGGTGCGTATTCGCCCGGCTCAGGCCGCGCAATGGTCAAAGCTGCTGGCAACACTACCGCTGGTTCTTGCATGATCTGCTCCCACTTCCCTGAAGTGAATGGAATCTGGCGTCGAAAGAATCTCCCGCCCAATCCCCCCGCATTCCGAAGAACGTATTCTGAAGGATTAGACGGACAACCTGGCTCTCGGTTTTCGATAAATCTTCGACCCACCCCCGGCAGCAACAGCATACTCCCAGGGCCTGTGGAAGGAAGGTTCGCTCAACTTTAATTCGGGATTCGTTACACGAATCGAGGCGAAAGTTGCCGGTTAGAACGCTCTTAAGGGGTTGCAAGACTGTACCGAGGGACGTACCACAATAGGAACTCCCGTGTTGAAAATAAAGGATTTTCCACAGCACTCATTTTGAGACTCGGGAGTACAATTTGCTTTGGTCACACGCGTGCGGCCTGTGGCCTCTGATCCCAATCAGGAAAGGAACCTTGAACCCCATGTGGAAGCCGACCAATCAGCCCCAATCTCCTGCCCGACCCGGCGAGCCCGAGCGCCCCGCCATGGCAACGCCCAGCGCGCCGACCATGGCAGTCGGTGAACCTGCTCCCGCTCCCCGGCCGGTGACTACAACCACCGCCGACCAGGCCACCATCGGTAAGTCGCTGGTGATCAAGGGCGAAGTGACCGGCTCCGAATCGCTTTACATCGACGGCCGCGTCGAGGGCTCCATCAACCTCGCCGGCAATCGCGTCACCATCGGCCGCAACGGCGTCGTGGCCGCCAACATCAACGCCCGTGAAATCGTCGTACTCGGCAAGGTCCGCGGCAATCTTACTGCCAGCGACCGCGTCGACATTCGCAGCGACGGCTCGCTCACCGGCGACGTCGTAGCCGCCCGCATCTCCATCGAAGATGGCGCATTCTTCAAGGGCGGAATCGACATTCGCAAGGGCGGACAGCCGCAGCAGAAGCCCAACGGCGAAGACAAGTCGATTCCTGTGCAGGAGCCGGCCGCAGTCGCTGCCCGCGCCTAGCTTTTCCGCGCCGGAAAGGTTGGCGCCGGACGACTCGCGGACGAGCATATCGTGACGAGTAGGTCGCGCGCAAAGGATTTGGCTGATATCTGTGCATCGGGCACCCGCCAGGGTGCCCGTTTTGTTTTTCAGTCGATTTGAATTTTCCTTGAAAGGGCGCCGCTTTCAGTCGCGCCGCAACCTGAGTCGGCGGGCGCTGGTGAAATCCAGTTTGACTTCCCTTCCTCCTGTCGTTAAATTCTTGTCTCGGTTGTTTCTGATCTTTCTCAGGCTTACGTCTTTCGGAACGCGCGTCTTTGCCGCTGGGTGAAGACAGGGAAGCGGGTGTGAATCCCGCGCTGCCGCGCAACTGTAAGCGAGGACATTGGCTTTCGGCCACTGGGAGGAATCCCGGGAAGGCTGGAGGCGCTGCTGGATGGGGATCGTGACCATCCTTACTCGCGAAGCCAGGAGACCGGCGCGATCCGTCCCCTTCAACCCCTTTCGCGTGTAAAGGAGGATGGTATGCGCGTCTTTGTTTCTGCTTCTCTCTCTGTCGGTTATTTCCTCTGGCGTTTATTTCTTCCTGCGTTTTTCTCTGGAGTTCTCTGGGCATCTGCGTGCGTGGATGCTTCGGCTGCCGACTTGAAGGTCAAAGTCGTGGACCCGCAATCGGCGGCAGTGGCGGGAGCGGAAGTCTCGCTGCTGAATCCGGGCCGATCGACAGTGCTGGCTGCGCAGACCACATCGGCGGAAGGCGTGGCCGTGCTGAGTACGCAGAGCCCGGGACCGTATCAGTTGAAGGTTCTGGCGCCGGGCTTCGCCGCGGAAACGCTGGACGTTTCTTCTCAGGCAGAGCTTAACGTTACGCTGCGGCTGGCGACGGCTTCGGAAACGGTCGTGGTCAGCGCGACGCGAACGCCCGTGCCGGAAAATGCGGCGGGCGCGGACGTGGACTCGCTCAATGCCGAGCAACTCACCACCATGCAGCCGATCGCGGCCGACGACGCAGTGCGCTTCCTTCCCGGCGCTGTGATCAACACGGCCGGACAGCGGGGCGGATTATCGTCGCTATTCGTGCGCGGCGGCGAGTCGAACTACAACAAGGTGATCGTCGACGGCGTGACGGTCAACGAACCCGGCGGAACGTTCGACTTCGGAACTTTATCGCTGGCCCAGAGCGACCGGCTGGAGTTCGTCCGCGGGGCGCAGAGCACGCTCTATGGGTCGGACGCGATCACCAGCGTGGTGCAGGTGTGGACGCGCGAAGGAAGCACGCATACGCCAGAGCTGCGCTTTGGCGCGGATGCGGGAAATCTGGGAACCGAGAGCGGGCACGTTTCGCTAGCCGGGGCTTTCGGACGGTTCGACTACAACGCGTTCGGCGATCAGTTCAACAGCGAAGGCTCGGGAGTGAATAACGCTTACTCGAATTCGCTGGAAGGCGCAAACGTGGGCGTGGCGCTGAGCAGCACAATTTCAGTGCGCGCGCGCGTGCGCCACTCCAACAGCCATACCGGACTGCCGGGCGAATGGAATTTCAACGGCTACGTGCCGTTGGTGCCGGCGAACGGTCCGGGTGCGCCGCTGGTGCCGCTGCAGCCCGATCCCACGGATTGGTCGCAGCTCAACAATCTGCTGGGCGGCGTGGAGCTGACGGTGAACCAGCCCAGTGGATGGCAGCACCGCTTCAGCGGGTTCGATTATCTCTACCGCTATAACGAGCTGAGTCCGAATGGCGACCCGCAGCGGACCGATCCGTATGGCGATCCCATTGATTTTGCCTCGCATGAAATCGATCACATCAATCGCGCGGGGTTTGAATATCAGGGAGATTACTCCGAGAGCGCGTGGGCGCACACAACCTTCGGCTACCGAATCGAAAACGAGAACGGGTTCGTGGGCGATATCGACTACGGCGCGCAAACCCCCGGCCAGCGCCTGAACAACGATCTCTATCTGCAGCAGCAAGTGACGCTGGGAAGATTGTCGGTGATTGCCGGCGGACGGTTTGTGCACGACAGCGCCTTTGGCAATACGGGTGTGCCGCGAGTTGCGCTGAGCCTGCAGGCTCTGCGCGGCGGCGAGATTTTTTCGGGAACGCGGCTGCGATTTTCTTATGCGACTGGATTCAAAGAGCCGCGGCTGGAGGAAACTTTCGCCGGTCCTCCATATACGCAGCCGAATGTCGGGCTCAAGCCGGAGCGCTCGCGGTCATTCGAGGCGGGATTCCTGCAGAATTTCCTTCGCGGCAGGATCGCCCTAAACGGTACTTACTTCAACAACCTGTTTCACGACCAGATCAATTATGTGACGGTAAATCCGGTGACCTTCGTCGGCGAATACGTAAATGTGAACCAGGCATTTGCCCAGGGAGCGGAGGCGACGGTGGAGGCGAAGATTCGTCCGCGGCTGCTGTTGAATGCGGCTTACACGTATACGTCGTCGGAGTATCTGGATAATCCCGCGCCCTATGACGCGGTCTACAACCCCGGGCAGCCGTTGCTGCGGCGTCCGAAGCATTCGGCGACTTCGCTGCTGTCATACCTCGGTTCGCGGTGGGGAGCGAATGTGGGCGGAAGTTTTGTGGGGCAGCGGGCTGATTCGGATTTCTATGGATTCGGAATTGATCACGCGGCCGGGTATGTTCGCGCCGATCTGGGGGGATGGTTTGCGGTGAAATCGCGGATCACGGTGTATGCGAACATCTCGAACGCGCTCGACCGGCGGTATAACGAGGTGGTGGGGTATCCGGCGCTGCCAGTGAATTTTCGGGCGGGGATGCGGTTTCGGGTGGGCGGGGAGTGACGGGGGGCACGGTTTCAATTCGCAGGTGTTGTGGAGGAATACATCAGTCAATGAGCGCAAACGCCTGTTTTCAACACCTCGGAACTTCCCCGGCGCAATAATCGTCTATGTACGGTAGGACGTTATATGCCTAATCGCACCTTTCTGCGGAAATGGTTCCTAAGAGTGACTGTCCCGTGCGTCGGTCTTGCGGTGATTGCGTGCGTTGCGCTATACGGCGGCGCAAGATTGTTTCAGGGAAAGTTGGAAACGCTCTCCGAGAGAATCAAAAGCCTTAGAGTTGGTGTTTCAACGCTCGAAGACGTTAACGAAATCGCTAAGGATTATCACGATGATGTAGTCGAGTCTAATCTCTGTCCCTCCGGAAACTGTGGGTTCACCATTCGTTTGCGCAATACGCATTTCCCAGCATTCTATGATGCGCCCTTCATGTGGCGGATTGGGATTCGTCCTACGTATGCGGCGGCAGTGTTGCGAGTTGACAGCGGCAAGCTGCGTTATGCTTCCTTCGGCTTCATGACACGCACTCAATACGGCTACTGGCTGGAAGGTATGTTCAATGCCGCACCTGCCCTCAGCACGTACGACAAATGCAGCAGCATTTTTCTTGGAAGAGCCTCGACCTATGCGGTCAGCGGCGCTCACCTCAGCAACGGGGATGGTGGGGGCTGGATCATACGCACAGCTTACGGGGCGCAAGCCTCATCTGAGGAGCGACGGCAAGCAACGACTTTAAATCTCTCTTGCATCATTGCGAGACCGGGTTGCAGGGAAACCTCGGGACCTCATGCCAGAGGCGCACGGCAATCTGTCGTTCGAGCCGAACCGAGACGAGTCCTTCAAACAGGAGTGCGAAGACTATGTAACCAAGACGGAAGTCGGTCCCGGCCCGTGGACCGTACAAAGTGCATTTGAACCCGACCCGATTTCTCTCACGACTTGGAGTCTCACCCGTTAGGAGTCTCACCCGTTAAAGGACAGTCGCCACTGCGCCACGTTGGCATAACATCGCCATATCACTCATTGATGCGGAATCACAGATTTGCCGATTGCGTCCTTTTGGAAAAAGGGCGCAAGAAGGGACCGGCGAGCAACGAGGGAGTTCTCAGCGTCGGGAACGCGGTTCGGGTGGCCGGGGGGACGACCTCGAGATTTTGGCAGGACTCCCACGTCTCGCAAAAACGGCGAGACCATTCGACAAGCTCAGAGCTCGGTTGGCTGTGATTAAAAATTAACCAGCGTTTAACGCCATGCGGGATATGGTTAAGTCCCCCCTTGGGCCGAGCCTGCGTTTGGGAAATACCAATCTCTCCGGAGGCCTTCCATGACATTCGCACCCGCAATGACAGTGACAGCTACAACGACCAGGTTGGATTCTGGGCGATGCAGCCGCCAGGGACTCGGTTCGCTGGTAATCCTGGCCGCGTGCCTGCTTGTCGCCGTAACATCGTTTGCCCAGGACTCGGTTAACACGCTGACGGTCCCCCGCGCTCCCGTGACGGGGCCGCCGCCGGTCTATCAGAGCTTTATCATCACAACTCCGTACGAGCCGGTTACGCGCCCGGCGTTTGTACTCATCCTGCTTACGGGCGGCGCTGGGAGTATCGGACTCACTCCCACCACGACTTCTTCCATGTATGGGCTGGACATCAATTCCAACAATTTCCTGGTCCGCAGCCGCTGGCTCTTCGGGGGGCAGAACTTCTATGTCCTGACCCCCGATTCCGCGACGGATTTTCAGTTGCTTCCTGGCGGCCTCAAGGGTCAACAAGGCAGCGCGGCGCACGTTACCGACGTCTTGCAGGTGATCGCGTGGGCTCGCGCGCAGTTCGGGTTGCCGGTTTGGGTGGTTGGAACCAGCCGCGGCACAGCCGGGGCCTTCGTCGCTGGCCTGAATGCTCCGCCAGCCGGACCCGACGGGTTGGTTTTCACCGACTCGATCAACAGCACTACTGACCCTGATTCGCTCCTCATGGCGAATCTGCCTGGCATTGTCGTTCCCGTGTTGCTTCTCGAAGACGCCGGCAATACTTGCACAGGCACCCTGGCACCTGGCAACGCCGCGGTAGTAAAAGCGCTGACGGGTTCACCCCTGGTGAAACGGGATTCAGTAGCGGCAGGAGGTCTTGTGCCTTTGACCGACAACTGCAATGCCTTGTCCGATCACGGCTTTTTCGGCAAGGAGAAAGCGGCGGTCGAGAAAATTGCAGCCTGGATCGTGGCCGCTCCATTAATTTGACTTAGTGCTGCGAGCTAGCTGACTTTTTGCCTTGAGCCTGGCAGGGGCATGCAGGAGGCTATTTTTGCGCCGAAATATTTGGTGCGGGCCAGCATCAGCTTTTCGATCTCACCCTCTTGCAGAGGTTGCTGGCGTCCTAACAAATGCGTGACCAGCGCGATCTGGGCGAAGTGTTCGACGGTTTCCATCTTCATGTAGGCGTGTTCTAGGGTGTCGCCGTAGGCGACTACGCCGTGGTTCGACATCAGAATGGCGTCATAGTGAGAGACGTAGGGCTCTAAGGTCTGGGCTAATTCGGAAGTTCCGGGAGTGCCATAACGCGCCAGCGGGATGGAGCCGAGGCCCATCACAACTTCGCAGACCAGAGGCTCGTTCAAGGGCAGGCCTGCAGCGGCGAATCCGGTGGCCGTCGGCGGGTGGGCGTGCACGATGGCCTGAATGTCGGGGCGCATGCGGTAGATCAGCAGATGCATGCCGATTTCGCTGGTCACGTTGCGGCGTCCGGCGACGTGCTGGCCATCCAGATCAACAATGACCAGGTCAGCGGGTCGCATTGCGCCTTTGCTTACGCAGGTCGGAGTCACCAGGATACAGCCGTGTTTCAGGCGGACGGAGAGATTGCCGTCCATGGCCGCGACGAATCCACGGTCGTGGAGCATCCGCCCGTAGCGGACGATTTCTTCCCTATGTTTGCGCTCCGACGGCATGGATACCCTTCGGGGGAGTGGACAAAAGCGGGCGGCACTTTTGCAGAAGCATAGTACCAGCAGCCGCGTGAACGAGACAATGCAGAATTTAGAAAAAAATCGATTCGGCGGAAGGGATGTGCGGCATGCGGGTGGGGCGTGTCCCTATAATCGGGCAGCGTGCTGGTATCGGACTTTCATTTCGATCTGCCGGAGGAGTTGATCGCTCAGGAAGCGCTAGCGGATCGCGCCGCCTCGCGGCTGCTGCGGCTGGAGACGGCTTCGGGGGAGTTTGCGGATTGCCGCTTCCGGGATTTTTCGCAGATGCTGCGGGCCGATGATCTGCTGGTTTTCAACAACACGCGGGTGTTTCCGGCGCGGCTGTATGGACGGCGGGCGGGAGCGCCGTTCTCGACAGAAGAGAGTGGACAAACCGGGATTCAAAATCCCCACCCTCTCGCAAAGGACGCGAGAAGGATGGGGCACCCGGCGGGAAAGGTTGAGGTGTTGCTTACGCGGCAGGTTTCGCGGTTGCCGAATGAGTGGGAATGCCTGGTGCGGCCGGGGCGGAAGATTGGCATGGGGGAGCGGTTGCTTTTCGGGGAGCAGGACGAACTGCAGGGTGAGGTGGTTGGGCGGGGGGAGTTTGGAGAGCGGCGGATTCGGTTTCATCCGCCGACACAGGAGGGCTTCGCCCTCCCGGACAGCCGAGGGCGGCTGTCCCCACATGAGTCGGAACACGCACAGGCTGACGATTTCTTTGCCCTCGTCGAGAAGATTGGGCATGTGCCTTTGCCGCCTTATATTGCGCGGGCGGATTCGGCAGGCGACCGGGAGCGCTACCAGACGGTATATGCGCGGGAGCGGGGATCGGTCGCGGCGCCTACGGCGGGGCTGCATTTCACTCCGGAGATTCTTCGCAGGATCGGGGAACGCGGGATTGAGAGCGCCGAAGTCACCTTGCACGTCGGGCTGGGGACGTTCCAGCCGGTGCGGGTGGAGCGGGTCGAGGAACATAGGCTGCACGCGGAGAGCTATTCGATTTCTGAAGATACGGCGGAGAAGATCCGTCGTGCGCGAAACCAAGGGCGGCGCATTGTCGCGGTCGGGACCACGACCGTGCGCACGCTCGAATATGCGGCTCAGCAGGGCGGGAGCGAAGTTTGTGCGGGCGCGGGCGACGCGGAGATTTTTATTTATCCAGGATACAGATTTCAGGTGGTGCAGGCGCTGTTGACGAATTTTCATTTGCCGCAGTCGACGTTGTTGATGCTGGTTTGCGCTTTGGGCGGGAAAGAGAATGTGTTGCGGGCTTATGGCCATGCGGTGCGGGAGAAGTATCGGTTTTATTCTTATGGGGATTGCATGTTCGTAGAGTAGGGTATGTCGTCCCTGGGGCGACACCTTCACCGCCTCCACCGTCCAACCACATACAAAACAATCGAAAGCAGCAGACTCACCAGCAACGACGTGGCCAGCGGAAAATAAACCGTCGTATTCTTCCCGCGATACAAAATGTCCCCCGGCAACCGCCCGAGCGGCAGGTTCGTCCGCCCAATCAGCATCAGCGCCGCCCCCAACACCACCAGGCCCACGCCGAAAAATATCAGTATTTTGCCCAAATCAGCCATTGCATTCTGCCCGCCTCGGATATAATGGCTCCTGCCGAAACGCCGCGCTGGAAGCGGCTTTCCGGGCCGTCTCCCCCGTGTACCATCGAGTTTGATTCCCCGGCCATCGTCTGCAACACTCACCGGAGAAGCTAGCAGCCCTTCCCATTTAACTGCCGTAACCGAGTCCGCCACCGTCGCATTTCTCTGAGAGGTGTAGCCATGCACTCGTGCCAGCCATCCCGTAGTCTATCAATCCTGCCGGTTCTCTTTCCCGCGCTCGCGATTCTCGCCGTCCTCGCCCTTCCGGCGCACTCGCAGGACGTTCTCACCTACCACAACAACAATACGCGCGAGGGACTCGACTCCCAGGAAACCATCCTTACCCTGACCAACGTGAACTCCGGCACCTTCGGCAGGCTCTTCACCATTCCAATCAGCGGACTGGTCGACGCGCAACCGCTCTACGTTTCCGCGGTGACTGTCGCCGGAGCGGTCCATAATCTCCTGGTCGTCGCCAGCGAGAACGGGTTCGTATACGGCTTCGATGCCGACACAGGAACCAAACTCTGGCAGCAGAGCACGCTCAAGAGCGGTGAGACTACCTCCGATAACCGCGGCTGCGGCCAGGTCTCGCCCGAGATCGGAATCACCTCCACCCCCGTCATCACCCGCCCCACCGGATCGAACCCCGTCATCTACGTCGTAGCCATGTCGAAGGATGCCTCCGGCGACTACCATCAGCGTCTCCACGCCCTCGACGCCACTACCGGCAACGAACTCTACAAAGGCCCCGTCGACATCGCAGCGAAGTATCCCGGCACCGGCGACAACAGCAGCGGCGGCAACGTCATCTTCGATCCCGCGCAGTACAAGGAACGCCCCGGCCTGCTCTGGGTCAACGGCGCCGTCTATCTCGCTTTCTCCTCGCACTGCGACGATCGCCCCTACACCGGATGGATCATGGGCTACAACGGCACCACGCTGGCCCAGACCACGGTGCTTAACCTCACTCCCAACGCCAACGAAGGCGCCATCTGGAACTCCGGCGCCGGCATGGGCGCCGACAATTCCGGAAACATCTTCGTGGTCGAAGCCAACGGCGTCTTCGACGGCACCGTCAACGCCGCCGGATTCCCCACCCAGGGCGACTACGGCAACGCCATTCTCCGCCTTTCCACCACCAAGGGCCTCGCCGTCACCGATTATTTTGAAATGTCCAACCAGGAGTCGGAAAACGGCGGAGACGTCGACCTCGGCTCCGGCGGAGGCTTGCTGGTCAGTCTGAATGACAAGACTGGCAAGACCTGGAATCTAATCGTCGCTGCCGGCAAAGACGGCAATCTTTATATCGTCGACCGCGGCAAGATGGGGAAGTACAACTCTTCCACCAACAACATCTACCAGCAGCTCAACGGCGTTCTCCCCGGCGGTATCTGGTCGATGCCCGCTTATTTTCAGGGCAAGCTCTACTACGCGCCGGTCAATTCCCCCATGCTCGCCTTCGAATTCAAGAACGCCATGCTGTTGCCTGCCCCGGTCGCGAAAACTGTCCACTCTTTCCAATATCCGGGAGCCACTCCCAGCGTCTCCGCCAACGGAACCACCAACGCCATCGTCTGGGTTGCCGAGAATTCGAGCCCAGCCGTTCTTCACGCCTTCAACGCCCTGAACCTGCAGGAAATCTACAACACGAATCAGGCCGCCAACGCCCGCGATCAATTCGGCAACGGTAACAAATTCGTCACCCCAACCATCGCCCACGGCAAAGTCTACGTAACCAGCACCACCGGAGTAGGCGTCTTCGGCTTATTGCCGTGAAAATTGATGGAAGGATTAAGAAGCTAGGTGCTTCCCACCCTTACCCGCGTCCTGTGCGGGAAGGGTGGGGATTTTGACTTCCGCTACACAAGACGGAACCCCTATTCCGTCCTCAAAGCATCCATAGGCTCAACCGAAGCCGCCCGTCGCGCCGGAATCATCGCCGCCGCCACCGAAACGACCACGACGCCGACCCCGGCGAAAATCAAGCTGACCGGATCATGCGCCGAAAGCTGATAAAGCATCGACTCCATCAGCTTCGACGCGAACCATGCCAGCGGCAACCCAATCGCCAGCCCGGCCGCAACCAGATACAAACTATCGCGCAGCACCATCCACAACACCTGCGAACGCACCGCGCCCAAAGCCATCCGCACGCCGATCTCGGCCGTCCGCCGGTTCACCCGGTACGCCAGCGTGCCATAAAGTCCGATCGCGACCAGCAGCGCCGCCAGCCCTCCAAACAGCGCGGCCAGGCGCGCGAACAGCGCCGGCATCAGATAGCTCTCCTCAAACGCTTCGCTCAGCACCTGCGGCTTGTCCAGCGGCAGGTTCGGATCCATCTCCCGCACCACACGCCGGATCTCCGGCAGCAGCGCCGCCGGATTGCCCGCCGCATTTCCAGCAACCCTGACTTCGATATCCAGATCGTCGATAGCATCGGCCTGCTGATAGCTGTACCAGGCCATCGCCACTTTCTCTTCGCCCGCAGCCCGGTATTTACTGTCGCGCACCACGCCCACAATCGTGGCCGGATGCTTGCCACCGCCCAGCGTGTGCCCGACCGGCGAAGTCCCCTTCAAATAGCGATCCGCGAGAGTCTGATTCACAACGGCGACGCGTTGGGCCGTCTGCGTATCGGAATCGCGAATATCGCGCCCCGCCAGAATCGGAATACCCAGAGTCGTGAAAAAATCTGGTCCCGCGTCGTTGCTGCGCAGCAGATTCTTCCCGTCGTCAAACGGATACGCCCTCCCATCGACCGTCAATCCGTTGTTGTCGGCCCACCCCGAGCCCGGTCGATTTCCCGCCATGGTCAACGACTCCACTCCCGGAAGCGCGCGCAGCCGATCCGTGAGCTGACGATAGAACGCAAGCTTCTCCGCGTAAGTGGTCGAGCCCAGCGGATGCACTCCAAACGCCAACACGCTTTCCGCCCGCATTCCCAGATCGACCGTCCGGTAGTTCTCAAGCGTGCGCAACAACAGCCCCGAGCCAAACAACAGCACGACACAGAATCCGATCTGCAGCGCGAGCAGAATTTTTCCCGAGAGCATTCGCCCGCGGCTCGTGGTCATCTGCGTGCCCGAAGATCGCAGCACCAGGCTCACCGGAGCCGTCGCCGCCGCTCGCAGCGGCGCCAATCCAAATAACAGAGCGGCCAGCGTCGAGATCGCCAGCGTAAACATCAGCACCGCGCGATCCGGAGCGAGACTGATCTCCAGCTCCGACCAGTGCATCAGCAACCGCGTGGCCTCAAGCGCCAACATCCAGCCGAGCGTGCTTCCGGCAATCACGAGAATGCCGCTCTCACTCAGCAACTGCCGGAACAGCGGCCAGCGGCTTGCCCCCAGCGCCAGCCGCAGCGCGAACTCGCGCTCGCGCACCGCATTCCGCGCCAAGACCAGCATGACGATGTTCACGCACGCAATCACCAGCACCAGAAACACCATGCCCATCAGCACGCGGAGCGGCCGTTCATAATCCGGGCTACTCATGCCCAGGCCGCGCGCCGGCACCATCTGCAACACCAGCGGAACGCCTTTGGATTCCTTCTGGTCGCCGAGCGTTTCGTAAGCGGCGTGAGAGAACACCGGATTCATGCGCGCCAGCGCCTGCTCCTGCGATACCCCAGGCCGTAGCCGCACCAGCAGCATCAGGCTCCACCAGTTCGGCGTGCCATAAAGCGTGTTAGTCGCCTCGGGCATGCCCCAGGCGGCGAGTTCCGGACGATTCTGCAGCGGCGTCCAAAGATCGGTCGAATGACCGCCCGATTCCACTCCGTAAAAGTTGGGAGCGGCGACTCCAATCATCGTCAACGGCACGCCATTCACATAAATGGCCTGCCCAATCACCTCGGGATTGCGACTGAAGCGGCGCGTCCAATAGCCATAGCTGAGCACCGCCACCGGAGAATGCGCGTCCTCGTCGGCCGGCTCAAACGGACGCCCTGCCGCCATCGCCACTCCCAGAGCCGAGAAAAAGTTGCCGCTCACCTCGTCGGCTTCCGCCTCTTCCGGCGTATCGCCGTATCGCACCGCCGTCTTGCTGAACGACAGCGGAACAAAAGCGATCAGCTCCGAAAACACCGACCGGTCCTCCCGCAACCGCCGGTAAACATTGATCCCGTAGGCTTGCGACGAATCCCCCGTGCTGCCGACGTTGTCCGGCCAATGCTCGTGGGTCAAATAGAAGAGTTGGCCCGGATCGCGCACCGGCAGCATGCGCAGCAGTACGGCGTTCATCACGCTGAAGATCGCCGTATTCGCCCCGATGCCAAGGGCCAGCGTGAGCACAATCGTGAAAGCAAATCCCGGCGACTTGGCCAGCTGCCGCACCCCATAGCGCGCATCCTGAAGCAACTTCCGCATGGCGACCTCCGTCCGTCTGGGTTTTTGCTTTTGGGTGGCGCAGGGCTTCAGCGCTGCGAAACCACAGCTACGCCAGGAATGCACTTCGTCCCCCAAACCATCCGCCATACAAGCGCTTTAGTTACAACGAAAAAGGCGGCATCTCCGCGGCCGCCCCCCACTCCGTCTGTCCGGAAGCGAATACCAGTTGTCCGCAAACGAACAGAGGTCAGATTGCTCAGGGTGCCCCACCCTTCCCGCGTTTTCTGCGGGAGGGAGGGTGGGGATTCTGAATTTCGTCTAGGCCCCATCACGAAACTGAATTGCTGCCAGTTGTTCTTTGCATCGCAAAGTACTTGACCTCAATTGCCCCGCGCGCTATCCTCTCCTCATGTTCGACCGTCGCGAACATCGCATCCGGCGTCTCAAACGTTCCCTGCACCCGACGCCTGCCCGAGCCCCGCTGAGCCCCGATCCGGCTCCGCACCCCGCCCCTGACCTGGCTGACGACCTCCGCTATATCCGTGACACCATGGAGCGCTCGGCCGCCTTCACCGCCGTCTCCGGCTGGGGACACGTCCTGCTCGGCCTCACGGCCCTGGCCGCCGCGTGGCTGGCGTCGCTGCAAGCGTCGCCGTTTGCCTGGCTCAGAATCTGGCTGGCCGAAGGCCTGCTCGCCGCCGCCATCGGATTACTCTCCTGCACCTGGAAGGCGAACCGCCGCGGCCTGCCGCTGTTTTCCGGACCGGCCCGCCGCGTCGCCCTCGGGCTCGCGCCCCCGCTCGTCGCCGGCGCTTTCCTCACCTTCCTGTTATTCCGCGCCGGGATTCAATCCGCCTTGCCCGCCACCTGGCTCCTGCTCTACGGCGCCGGCATCATGACCGGAGGCGCATATTCGGTCGCCATCGTCCCGGTCATGGGACTTTGCTTCATGCTGCTCGGCGGCTTCGCCGTGCTGGCGCCCGTCGCCTGGGGAAGCTGGTTCCTGGCTGTCGGCTTCGGCGGCCTGCACATCCTATTCGGATTCCTCATCGCCCGGAGGCACGGTGGCTAGAGCAGTTCCCAGTCCGCGCAAACCGTCCCGGCCTGCACTTCATGACAAGCCGCGCGAGAAAGTCCGCGAAGCCGAACCCCGCGCCCCCGAACTCCCCGAACTCGATCGCCTGATCCACGAGCGCATCCGCCTCGGCATCGTCAGCGCCCTCGCCACCAACGACTCGCTCAGCTTCAACGATCTCAAGCGCGTGCTCAAAACCACCGACGGAAACCTGAGCGTCCACGCCCGCAAGTTGGAAGAAGCGCAGTACGTCTCCTGCGTAAAGTTTTTCGAAGGCCGCGTCCCCCGCACCGAATATCGCCTGACCGCGACCGGCCGCCGCGCCCTGGCCGAATATCTCGATCAAATGGAAGCGTGGATCCGAGTCACCCGCGAAGCCGACTAGCCACGAACCACTATCGACTGCCCGCTGGGGTTACAATCCAGCCCATGAAGCGCCCAGTCCTAATCCTTCTCCTCTTCGGATTCCTATTCGCGCAATCCGGGCCAGAGGTAGAGATCACCGCCGAGCCCAGCCACCACCTGATCCTGCAGAACGATCAGGTCCGAGTCTTCTCCGTCGACGTGCCTCCCGGCGCCGAGACCCTGACCCACTGGCATCGCCACGACTACATCTTCGTCACCCTCGGACCGACCGAGATCGTCAACTCAGTAAAAGGAAAAGATCGCATCACCCAGAAGCTCGCCGACGGCGACACTCGCCTCGTCCCCGGCAACTTCGCCCACCACGTCCACGACACGGGACTCACCGACTTCCGCAACGTCACGATCGAAATTCTGCAGGACGAAAAACTCCGCCAGTCGTCGCTCGGGCAGTCCACCACATCCTGGGACGAAGACCGCGCCCTCGACATCCTCGAAGGTGGCACCAAACAAATCCTGTGGATCAAAGACGGCATCCGCGCCACCGAATACGAACTCCAGCCCGCAGCCACCGCGCCCGTCTCGATCTCGGATGCCCCATACCTTCTCGTCGCCCTCACCGACCTTGAGTTGCTCCAAACTGAACCCAACGCCCCGGTCGGAGCATCGGACCGAATCCACTTAAAGCCCGGAGAAGTGCGGTGGATCCCATCTCCCCACCGCCACGGCCTGACCCACCGTGGCCCCGCAGTCAAATTCATCACCCTCGAATTCCCCCGAGGCAAGTAGAACTCGAGGCAAGCAGAGGTAGAGCGGCGGGAAGTTTGGAGCCCAGAAAGGTTTGGGGAGGCGAGTAGCGGAATGCTCGATCGCCCAAAAGCCCACAAGCTTTTGTCATTCCGAGCGCTCGCAGCCGAGCAAAGCGCGGAGAGAGCGCCGAGGAACCTGCTGAAAGCCCGCGCCGCCCTAACAACCTGGCGCCAGCCTCGACGCTTCGAACCCATGGAACGATGGCGTCGCCGAACCAAAACCGTAAACCTCCTCGTTCTTCAAATTGCCCCTTGCGCTCTTTCCCGTTCATCTGGTATAAACAATTCACCGAGAGCATTGGTGTGGCTGGCTGGGCGCTTTTCTGCAACTCTCGTGCGCGTCCGGCATCTAAGACTTTAGAGCGTTGGTTTTACGACCTGCTCAACTCGTCCCGGCCACGGGACATCGATTCGGAAGCTGTCTTTCAATGAAAGACGCGGTTTCTGAAGGGTACCTTCAAAGCAAGGACCTCCAAACGTAGGATCTTTTCTCAATTTTCTGTCTTCCGCCCGTGCGTGCATAAAACGCCGTGCGCCGAAATCAGGCGCGGTTTTCATCTCGCATCGAAGCGGAAGGCCATACTGTTGCGTGCGTCTGAGCGTCGTCAATAAAGCAGCTTCCTCACCGGGCTTTTAGCCCGATTCGGAATGACAAGTCTTTTCGTTGCGACTGCTCTCCTGTCCGCCTCCCGACCGAGTCTTCCCGATGTGGAAAACCCGTGGAAATACTGTGGGATGCTTTGGTTGACAGGGTTTTTCGCCGCACTGTATGTTTGTAAGGTTTCGAGGACAGCCGGATTCGCTCTAGTAGCGAGTCCGTCTAGAACTGAAGGCGCACCGCTCAGGCGGAAGGCGATTCGGTCTTTGACAACTCGGTTGAACGTGCCAGTCGTGAGAGAGCGGATTCGGGCATAAGTCCGAAACGATCTCACAAGATAGACCACCGTGAACTTCTCTTTCTCTTCGCAAGAAGAAAAGCGGAGGCTGAACGGTGGCGCCATCCCGCGCTGTTGAAACCAGGATCAGCTTTTGCCAGCTGGTCTCGGATGTGCGGCGATGGCAGCCTGCCAACTACCCGTCGGCAGGCATCAGGTTTCAAACGAGAGTTTGATCCTGGCTCAGAATCAACGCTGGCGGCGTGCCTAACACATGCAAGTCGAACGAGAAAGTGGAGCAATCCATGAGTAAAGTGGCGACCGGGTGAGTAAC
>Ga0074044_10000696_pt1 | contig 31480 bp, 26 predicted proteins | sample BogForMeECP23OM1_FD_94443 | JGI IMG/M metagenome (GOLD analysis project Ga0074044, IMG submission 94443) | Bog forest soil microbial communities from Calvert Island, British Columbia, Canada - Bog Forest MetaG ECP23OM1 | ecosystem: Environmental > Terrestrial > Soil > Wetlands ...
AGTCGACATCGTTCCCATGCCCAGCAGCACGACGTCCGCGTCTTCGGTCATATACTCTTCGAAGAACGGATTGCCGTACTTGCGTCCGAAGGTTTTCTCGAAGTCGGCATAGACTTCGCGAATCACGTCGCAGGCGATTTCGGTGACTGCGTAGTTCTGCCGTCGAATCTCCGTTACCCAGTCCTCGTTGGCTTGTGGGGCCACCGAAATGACGTTGTCGGGATGGAGCAGCAGATCGCCGCGGTTGTAGCGAGGCAGGAACTTGTTCACCTGCTCCTGTGACGGGATCTTTACCAAGGCTTGCGAGTGGGTAAGGAACGCGCCATCACAACTGATCGCCAGAGGAACGAACATGCGGCGATCTTCCGCCACACGATAGGCGATCAAAGCGGTGTCTAACGCTTCCTGCGCGCTATCGACCCAGGTCAACATCCAGCCCAGGTCGCGAACCGCCAACGCGTCGTTGTGTTCCACGCCGAAGGCGCCGGGATCATCGAGCGCCCGGTTCCCCACCATTGCGATCATAGGAATGCGCAGAGCCGGGGTTACGGTCAGCGCTTCCATGGCATACATCCAGCCCACGCCGCTCGAACCGCAGAACACGCGTGCTCCACAAGCCGACGCGTGCTTCACGATTTCAAATTGTGAATGTTCGCCTTCCGCCACGATATATTCGCAATCCATTTCGCCGTCTGCTACCAGTTGGCTGATGTATTGCATAACCGTGTCATAAGGCCGGATTGGGTAAGCCGTGACTACGTCCACGTTGGCCAGTTTGCAGGCAATCGCAATGGCCTCGGCGCCGGTAATCAGGGCTTCCTGTTCCAAGGGTTTCTTCTTTTCCTCAACCGGTATTGTCAGTGTCGCCATTTCAATCTCCTTAGTATTCAGGTTGCTCCCCTTCGGGGCATTAGCCTTTCTTTGCGACTTCCAGGGCCTCGGGGACCTGTTCTGCGTATTGGCCGCGATAACGGAAACCGTGGGACCGTTTTTCGATGGGCTCGGCTTTCTCAATCGTAGTCGCCAGCCACTTCAGGTATGCGTCCTTGTCTGTCTCGAACGCCGCCCACTGGCTGTTGTTATCGTGGAACTCGGACTCGTTCACCATGGTGATGCAGTCCTTCACCGGGCAGATCTCCTCGCAGATGCCGCAACCGCAGCAGGCTTCGAGGTTGGTGTCATAGGTGCCTGCGGTCGTGATATCGAACGCGGCATCCGGACAGTTCAGCCAGCACAGCGTGCACTTGGTGCAAGTGGAGAAGTTCACCACCGGCCGTTGGGTGCGCGTCGAGTACTTTTTGAACAGTTCGTTGCGGGCCGGCCGGAAACCTCCAACTTTTCCAGTGACCGGATCGGCGAACGCGCCGCCTTGCCCCTGACCTTTGATCGATACGCCGCAGCGCATATCTTCCCAGCGCGGCAGATCGAACTTGAACAACTCTTCGGGATTGCCCACGCCCGCTTTCACGTCAATGCTGGAAAAACGGTCGTAAGCATTGCGAGCGGACGTAACCTTCAGCGAGCTCTTGAGCTTCTCGTTGATGAATTTCTCCACCGACTCGAAGGTCATGACTTCGGGAAGCACCTTGGCAATGGCGCCGAGGACTCGGACGTCCGTGTGATCATCCTTGTAAACCCACATGCCGGAGAAACTCGTGATGCCTTTGATGATTCCCAGCTTGTAAGGTTCTTCCCGGCGGTGAATGTTCTCTAGCAGGGCGGGTGCGTCGTCCCGGGAAATCACTATGAGAGTGTGCCCCGGCTTGAGCGCATGATGCACCGGCTGCAACCCGTACCATGCCCACGACTCCGCGCCCTTGCAGAGCGTGTCATCGAGAACCACGGTCAGGTCGACTTGTTTGGGTTCGTATTGCGCCATTCCGGCTTCGAGCGTCTGTTCATCGTTGGCAACGATGGCGAAACTCTTGGCGGGAATGCCGTTTCTTTCTGGAGCATCTCCATAACGACCGAAGGAAATACCCAGTTTGCCTTGGTTGTGCGCGGCAAGAACGATGTCGCGCGTGATGTTTTTCGCCAGGGTCTTTTGAAAGACCCCACGGTAAATGACTTCAACCGCGAATAATTGGCCCATGTGGCAACCTCCATTCTTTATTGGAACTTCTTCAGTACGACGTCTTCGATCTCCCGCAAGTGCCGGCGCATCGCAGCCTCTGCGGCTGCGGCGTCGCCCCGCTTTAGAGCAGCAAGAATTCGGTGGTGGCCGGCGAGCGACTTTTGCTGCCGTCCTCCGACCTGCAACGAGCGTTCCCGGGTCTCGCGTAACAAATCCATCAACACATCCACTACTTTCAAAATCACGCTGTTATCCGACGCCAAGGCGATGCTGTAATGAAACTCAGAGTCCTCTTCGATTCCGAGTTCGCCCCGGCGCACCTTCGCCTCCTGGCGTACAAGAATGGCTTCCATGTCAGCGAGCTCATCGCGAGTGGCGTGCAAAGCGGCGCGCCGGGCCAAGGGTGGCTCGATCATGTTGCGCACGTCGAGCAATTCCGCAATCATCTTCCGCTTTTCAAGCAATGCAGTAGCCAGCGGATTCGCTGGGGCAGCGGCCGGATCGCAAACCACCGTGCCGATGCCCTGTCGCGGTTCGAGCAGGCCGACCAGTTCCAGGCTGCGGATGGCATCGCGCACCGAGCTGCGGCTGACCCCAAGCATTTGCACCAGCTCGCGTTCGGGTGGAAGCAAATCGCCCGGTTTCAGCTGTTCGGTAATGCGCCGTTCGAGTTGCTTGGCGACTTCCTGATAGACCTTGTTTCTAGGAATCGTTTCGAACTCGACTTTTGTGGGTGATTCAGAGCTGACCATCGCCATTGGTCTGATGACTGACCAACTCCATTTCACGCGCCAGCCCAAAATGGCGCAATGACGCAAGTCACCCATCAGTGTGACGTGACGACCGAAAGGCTTTGGTTGGGGAAGGGAAGTCCTTATACATCAATGCGATAACGAAATCCTGTGAGGCCGGGCGGGACGCCCGGCCTCCATCATTAATGTTAAGCAGGCGTGCACCTAAATCATCGCGTGGCGACCAACTCGGGCACTGCTGAAAGCTCCTCGTACTCCTCCCGAGTTAAGCGCAAAGAAGATGCCGAGATGTTTTCCTCCAGATGCTGCGTCGAGGTTGTTCCCGGGATAGGCAGCATGATGGGCGAGCGCTGCAGGAGCCACGCGAGTGCAACCTGCATCGGAGTGCTCCGGTGCGCCTGCGCAACCCGACTGAGAACCTCGCCGGCCACTCGGCCTGCTCCTAGTGGAAACCAGGGGATGAAGGCAATTCCATTTTGCTCGCAATGGTCCACCACATAGTCCCATTCACGGTCGGCGAAACTGTAGCGGTTCTGCACGGAGACGATGGGCACAATCTTCCGCGCCCGCTCGATATGTTCCCGCGTGACGTTTGATAATCCGATCAAACGGATCTTTCCCTGGCTTTGCAACTCAGCCAGAGTTTCCACCGACGCCTCGAAGGATACGCGGGGATCGGGCGTGTGCAATTGATAGAGATCGATGCGATTCAAACGCAGTCTTTTGAGACTGCCCTCCACCGCCTTGCGTAGGTGCTCGGGACTGGAGTCGTGCGTCCATTGATCCGGTCCCGGGCGATTCCATCCGCCCTTGGTGGCGATTACAAGATCCTGTGCATATGGTGACAATGCCTCCGCAATCAATTCTTCGCTTACATTCGGGCCGTAGGAATCGGCGGTATCGATGAAGTTCACGCCCAGCTCCACCGCGCGGCGAAGCACTGCCAGTGCGCCTTTCCGATCTTTTGGCGGGCCCCAAATGCCTTCGCCAGTAAGACGCATCGACCCGAAGCCGAGACGATGGACAGAGATTTTACCGCCCAGCGAAATGTTGCCAGCCAGACTTGGCGAGACTTCTTTATTATTCATGATCGACCTCCTGTTGAGTTTTGCAGAATAAAGTGACATTCAATTTCAACCTGCTTTCCGCTCCGCGCCAGCCAAACAGCAGGTTCCCCGACTCCGCTCGGAGTGACATGAACGTGGGCTTATCACTCCAACGCTGACGCTCACGGCACCAATCCCTCAACTGCCAGCGCTCGCAATCCGTCGGCATCAAGCACTTTGCCTTTAATCGCAATGCCAGGAACGCCTATGCGGTCGAGGACGTCTTCGGGCAGCCTTACTCCGTTGCGTTCGCTGAGTACTACGTAGACTTGTCCCCCTTGGTCCGGAACGAATACCAAAGGACTTCCGGCCGCCGCACAGATCTTCGCGCAGAACGCATGATCGTACGCGTGGGTGTGACTGCCGAGGTAGCAATTACCGTCAGTGACTTCTCCTCGGAGGCTCACCGCTGTTCCCGGCACAGCTTGTCCAGCGAGCAGATCGACGTTCCCTTGCTTCGCCATTCTTTGTGCCTTCGCTAGGTCGGAAACCATGGACTGCACTTGCGCGAAGGGCATATTGTTGAGCCCGTTCCGATCTCCGAATTGAAACGCGCACAATGCCAAGGCCGCGAGTGAAGTGAGCAACAGAATCACGGAGCTTCTACTTGGACACGTTTTTCGCACTCTGACTTGCACGTTTGTGCGTTTCCTCGGATTGCGGGCTACCGTTGTAGCTGATACGCCAGATGGAATTGGAGCCGTCGTCGGTTACCAAGAGCGATCCGTCCTGAGCCACGGTGATGCCAACCGGTCTGCCCCAAACGCGTCCGTTGTCGATTACAAATCCAGTCACAAAGTCTTCGTACTCGCCGCTGGCCCGGCCGGTCTGATGCAGAGGCACGCGAATCACTTCATATCCGGCGCGCACCGATCGGTTCCATGAACCGTGCTCGGAGGAGAAAATATCCCCCCGGTATTCAGCCGGGAATTGCGTGCCTTCATAAAACGTCATCTCGAGCGAGGCATTGTGAGGTTGCAACAGCAGGTCGGGAACAATCGCCTTGTCTCTCAACTCCGGGTGCTTGCCCTCATGGCGCGGATCCTGATGGCCGCCGATATACCACCACGGCCAACCGTAGAAGCCGCCTTCTTGTACATGAGTAATGTAGTCGGGGACGAGATTGTCTCCCAAGCCATCGCGTTCGTTGACTGAGCACCACAACTCGCCGGTCTTGGGATTGATCGCCAGCCCAGCTCCAGCATTGCGAATCCCGTAAGCGTAGACTCGCATCTCCCCGCCGTTGGGATTGAATTCCAGAATGTCGGCTCGATTTTTTTCATCCGGCGTAGTATCGGGGTCGTCGACATTCGAAGCTGATCCAACGGCGACGAACATCCTCTTGCCGTCAGGCGTAAACTGCACGTCGCGAGTCCAGTGTCCTTCGCCATGAGGCAAGTCCACAATGTGCTGCGCCGGGCCGCCTGCCTTCAATTCTCCATTGTGATACGGGAAGCGCACGACCGAGTCGGTGTTGCCAACGTAAACCCATTGGGGGTTGTCTCCGGGAGGATAGAAGGCGATGCCATAAGGCTGGTTGAGTCCGGTGGCGAAAACGTTAGCCTGCTCGGGCTTGCCATCGCGGGTGATTCCGCGGAACACGCGGATTTTCCCGCTGCTGCTTTCTGCCAGGAAAACGTCGCCGTTGGGGGCTGTACGGATCAGTCTCGGATTATCCAGTCCCGTCGCGTATTGCTGCACGCTGAATCCGGCTGGAGCTTTCGGCCAGGCGCCTTGCGGACGCGGCACGACCTGCGGTGCATTGCCCGCTGAATCGGTTGCATACGGCGCAGGAAGATCTTGCGCGGTGATCTTGCGGATTTTCCCGGGTTCCTCAAAGCGGAAATCTGTGAATGGAGGTTGCGGCGGCGGGGCATTCGTCTTGACTGCCTTGGCGCTGGCGGAATCTACCGGTTGCGCGCCGGGTGAATTCTTGAGCGACTTCAAATAAGTGACGATCTGCCAACGTTTCTGCTCGGGCAGAGTTGCCCAGGATGGCATACCGTTGTTCACCGATCCTGTGGTAATGAACCAGAACACTTCTCCGTCGGCGGCTGATTGCGTGGGCCCACGGGACAGCGGAGGGATGTTCCCGGTTCCGCGTCCATTGATTCCATGGCAGGAGCCGCAGTTCATCGAATATAGTTTCTTACCTGCAACGACGGCCGCTTGCTGCCCGGCGTATGGGTTTTTTAGTTCTGCGCTGGACGTGGGTGCGTTGTGAAAGTGCGCATCTTGAGCTGCCAGCTGCGAGAAGGTAAAAACCCACAGAACAGCCCACGCCATGAGGGCGAGAAAATATGAACGAGTATCGACCTTCACCACTCTCCTCCAGTGATGTTGCTGATTGCTTACGCAACCAGAATCAATAACGTCTTGGATGAAGCGACGGTCTTTCAGGCTGCATTTTTGTTGATCGATTTGCGATTCGAGTGGCGTTCCAAGTATCGATAGCAGTACCGCGATGACGTGCGAGGAATATCGGGTAAAAGCGAAAGGCCGACTTTTCAGCCGGCCTTTAGTTTGAAGCAAACTCGAGAACTACTTTTTGGCCGGAGGCGCGATCGCGTCCTTGGTCGCTTTGGCTACGCGGAACTTCACTACCGTCTTGGCCTTGATCTGGATGGGTTCGCCGGTCTGCGGGTTGCGTCCCATGCGGGCCTTGCGATGAGCCTTCACCAGGCGGCCCAGGCCGGGGATGACGAACAAGCCATTCTTCTTGGTTTCTTTTATGGCAGTGTCGGTTAGGTGCTCGAGAAATGCGGCTGCGGTTTTGTTGTTGCTCTCCAGTTTCTCAGCCAGATGCCGGACGAGTTGAGTCTTGGTCATGCCTGAAGCCATGAATCCTCCTCTAAGGGAACTTTGAATTTTCCTGCGATGGCAGCCATCTTATATCAAGTTCCTGTGGAAAAATAGCGTTTTAGCCGCATTTTATGCGGTTGTTTTCATTTAGGAACCACGAAAGCCCACAAATATCGGCTTTTTCGCGCTTGCCCGGTCTCAAACGGCTCTCTGGAGCAGATTCGAGCGGGTGATGAAAGGCGTCGAAGGGGCAGTCAGCCCGGTGCATCCCGCATGGGATAATGATTTCAGGAGCTGAGATTGTGAGTTGTGCGATCTGCGAAAAGCGAAAAGAAAAACGCTTTTGTCCCGCTGTCCACGGGCGTATCTGCCCACAGTGTTGTGGCGAGCAACGCGAGGTGACGCTCGATTGTCCCAGCAATTGTGTCTACCTCCAACAGGCACGACAGCATGAAAAGCCGCGGCCCCTGCAGGATTTGGACCAGGAAGCCTTGTTCCCGCACGTAGAAATCAGCGAGCAGTTTCTGTACGAGCATGAACATCTGATCATGGGCTTGAACTATGCGTTGGCAAAGAGCGCACAGGCGAATCCTGTGATCACGGATACCGACTTGATTGCCGCACTCACATCAATGGCAAAAACCCAACAAACGCTGGTGAACTCAGGTCTGCACTACGAAACTCAAATATCCAGCCTGAGCCAGCAAGCCATTGTCGCCGAGGTCCACCAACTGCTGAAGGGCTATCGAGAGACCGAACAAAAACAACTGGGTTACAGCAGGCTTCGCGATTCGGAAGTGTTGGGAGCGCTCGTTTTCCTCCTTCGCATGGGCCACGCTCGGACTTCAGGGAGGCCAAAGTCGCGCGCCTTCGTAGACTTCGTCAGGGCGCAATTCCAACCAGAGAAACAATCGGTCGTCGCCACACCGGCAGAGGCTGGAAGCCGAATCATTATTCCGTAGAGCTGTTGCTCATCTTGCGCACCGCTTGTCCTGGCGGCAACGCATCGCGTAGTTCTCGGATGGTTCGCCTCAACACCGGGTGACGCACTTCCGGCGCGATCTCGGCCAGCGGTTCCAGCACGAAGCGGCGCTCGTGCATGGCCGGATGGGGGATGGTCAGGCCGCGATCGGCGACGATTGAGTTGCCTAACAAAAGAATGTCGAGGTCGATGATGCGAGGACCTTTTTTCTGCCCTCGCCGCCGCCCCAACTGTTGCTCAATGTCGAGAATGCCGGCAAGCAATTGCTTGGGTGTCTTCTCCGTATCCAGCGCGACGACACAATTCAGAAACCAGGGCTGTTCCGTAAATTCCACCGGTTCAGTTTCGTAGAAAGAGGAGATGGCGACGACCTCGCCGAAATCGCGTAAGCGGTCGATTGCAGTATTCAAGTTGGCCTCGCGGTTACCGACATTGGAGCCCAGCGAAAGATAGACGAGGTCTTGCATTGAAGACAGTTCCCGAGTTTCACATCATTAGTACCGCCGGCATCTTGCCGGCTGTCGCGAGGGCATCCTGCCTTCGCTCGGACGGCGGCGCTACACTTTGCCATCGCGTACAACGGATGTCAACCGATCCCCCGGTATACAGATAAAGACTTGTGGTGGGCGGCCTTGTTCCGGCACGCTTTACGGGAAGAGGGATCGGTCCAATTTGATGGCAAAGCACGGGCGGTGACGCCCGCGCCTACATTGACAAGCGAGGTCTAATGCTTTCGATTCACGCCAAAATTGATCGTACTCAGCGTCTGCTTCGAATGCTCGAGGAAGATGCTCCGCTTCTTGCTGTCCGGGTTGCCCCATTGACCCCGGAGCGCCAGCAGTCGGCGAAAGACTATGCTGCCCGAATATCTGCGCATGCGCGCGCAGAGTTAGAAAAGCTGATCGAAGAAGGCTCTTTCTGGGACTCCAACGACCGGACTCCCCAAGCGGCCGATTGATCGATCAGGCCGTCTGTCCAACCAGGACCTGGTCCGACGGTAAGACGGCACTGCGCTGGTCCTCGACGGTAGTTTCTTCCCAAAGCGTGTGATCACGCAGCAAGCGGGAGACTAAGGCGGTGTGCATGGCATGACCGGCGCGATCCGCCACGACGTTCCCCAGAATCTGCTTCCCCAAAAGCGCGAGGTCGCCGATGAGGTCCAGGACCTTGTGCCGCACGAATTCATCGGCAAACCGCAAAGGGGGATTCTCCACGCTATCCCTGGTGAGCACGACGCAGTTCTCTCGCGAGGCGCCGCGGATCAAGCCCATATTGCGTAACGTCTTCTCGTCCTGACGCGAACCGAAGGTGCGGGCCGACGCGATTTCGCGAAAATAATTTCCGTTCGCCAACTCCACGCTCAAGGTTTCTTTGCCGATCAGCGGGTGCGGAAAGTTGATGGTGTAAGACACAGAGTAAGTTTCCGCCGGATATACAGCGATAAACTTGTCGCCTTCGTGCAGTTCAAGCGCCTGACGAATGCGGAGATAGGTCCGCGGTCGCCGCTGCTTCCGGATTCCTGCTTGCTGGATCAGCTCCACAAAAGGCCGTGCACTCCCATCCAGGATCGGCAGCTCCAGATTGTCCAGTTCAACGATGGCATTATCAATGCCAGTCCCAATAAAGGCTGAAAGTAAATGCTCGGTCGTGGAGATCAACACGCCCTTCTTCATCAGGCTGGTGGCGTAACTGACGCGGGCAACGTTACGGCTGATCGCCTCGACCGCAAAACCGTCCAGGTCGACGCGGTGAAACACGATGCCGCATCCCGCAGGCGCAGGAAGGATCCGCAAATGCACGGGTGCGCCACTGTGCAGGCCGACTCCGGCGCACTCCACTGGCCCACGAATTGTTTGCTCGTGTCTCAGCCTCTGTTCTCTTATCTATTGTTAGATGAAGAGATTACAGCCTGTGGTCTCACCTCCGGCTGTGGCAATTTAGCCACAGTTCGTGGGTATTTGCCGACCCTAGTCACGGCCATTTGCGTAACACCCAATGCTGCACGCACTTAGCTTGTGAAAAAGAGCTCAGGGGCAGGTCACTACTTGGGTGCCGTTTTGTATGGATCGTAGGTTACATCAGCCGCAAACATCGAGTCGGCCAGTCCTTTGTTGTAGCTCACCGAGTTCAAAAAGCGCTGGTTGGACATGTCTCCGTTATAGAAACGCGTAACGCTGAAAGGTGTCATCACGCCTTGCACCGGGCGGTAGTTGTCATAGACCTCGTCCTCGATATTGCGTTCCTTGTCGGTTGGATCGCGCCACGAGTAGGTCTTCTTCACCGGCAGATGCGTGCTGGTATCGATGTACAAAGTAACGCTCTGATTGCTGGAGGTCATGACCGATACCTGCTCCGTGTCTTTCTGGGCAGCTACGGTATGCCCTTCGTAAAATAGAGCGATACCCGGTTCAGAGAGCCATTTGCGTATCACCCAATCCAGCGAATACTCACGTCGCCGCAGATAATCAGCGACCGACTTGGGTTCATCATAGCGGGTCCCTTTATAGGTGATCTCGAAACCCTGGTCGCGCCGATACACGTACACCACGTCGCGCTTTTTGGTCAACTCGACGCGGTCCTTGTCAGGATATTTGTAGAAACGCCAGAACAAGGTTCCGACGCCCTCTGATTGTCCCAGATGAAAACCGTAACTGCGGCCTTCCTGGCTGACGTCCTCGATATTCAGATAAGTATTTCCGCCCAGAGCCTGAATCATCTGATCGATCAGAGTTTTGGCCTTCCGCGCGTTTTCCTGGTCGACTGGTATAGATTGCGCGGAAGTTGCCGGTGCGGAGGTATTCGCCTGCCCGAAGCTGAGCGCGGTTAAGAAAATGACCAAAAGAAAATACTTCATGCTGCAATTGTAGTGCCTGCGTGCTCCGTCTGGGGCGGACACTCATGTCCGCCGCCGTTGACTCTGATCTGCGGCGCTTGATCTCGGACAACGTCAAAGGCAGCGGACAAGAGTGTCCGCTCTACACTACCCCACAAGCACAGCTCCGCCGTTCACGTTGAAAACTTCCCCGGTAACAAAGCCCGCATGCGGCGTGCATAGGAACAGGATCGGAGCCGCGATTTCTTCTGGCGTAGCTGCACGTCCCAATGGAATGGTTGCAAAAATCGCCGTCCGGCTCTTCGGATCATTCAACGCGTCGGCGGACATATCCGTATCAACCCAGCCGGGCGCCACGCAGTTCACGTAAATGCCATCGCGAGCCAGTTCGGTCGAAAGTCCCTTGACCATGCTGATCAGCGCCCCCTTGGTGGCAGCGTAGTCACAGTGAAAAGCCTCGCCGCGCTGTCCGGCGGTGGAGCTGACCAGCACGATGTGACCTGCCGCACTACCGGAGGTATTCTGCTTCTTCATCTGAGCGACAGAGTGCTTGATGAGTGCGAAGACGCTGTCCAGATTGATCGCGACGGTGCGGTGCCACTGCGAATCATCCATCCGATCGATCGGTGCGTCTTCAGCAGGCCAGACGCCGTGATTGGCAACGAGAATATCGAGCCGTCCAAAGTGGTCTACCGCGCTAGCCACCAGTGCCCGCGCCGTCTCTGTGCCGGAAAGATTGCAAGCGGCTGCCGCACAGTTATTCGCACCGAGTTCTTTGACCAGTTGCTCAGCCTGCCGTTTCGACTTTTCGTAATTGAAAAGCACGCGCCCGCCCGCGGCTACGAACATTCGCACCGTAGCTGCGCCAATGCCCCGCGAACCGCCGGTAATGAGAGCAACCTTGCCAGAGAGGGAGAGATGCATGTCCCGTAGTTTCAGGGTTTAAGTTCCAAGTTGCAAGCTGGAGGGTCGCCCAAACAAATGATCCTTCACTATGGATGAATAGCTTCGGATACGAATCAGGTATGGCTCGAGCTTAGCTTCACAAGTTCGACGAAGCTCTTTCCGTTTTCAGTTGCCGCAAAAGCACGCGCACCAGCATTCCGTCATAGCGGATGCCACTCAAACGCTCCAGTTCCGCCAAAGCCTGGCCGCTGCTCTTGGCTGGGGCAAAAGAACGTTCAGTGGTCATGTTGACGTAGGCGTCGGCGACCGCCAGAATCCGCGCCCACAGGGGAATCTCCTCCCCCTGAAGGCCCCCCGGATAGCCCGTCCCGTCGAAGGATTCGTGGTGATGCTCGACGGCTTTTTGCAGGGACTCGCAGGCCGGCAAAGTACCGACAATTTCGCCTCCCACCCGCGCGTGCACTTTCACCAGATCAAATTCCTCGTCGGTCAGCGGACCGGACTTGTTGAGAATCCGCTCGGGAACGAAGATTTTACCCACATCGTGCACCCGGGCAACGTAGGCGAGATCATCGACTTCTTCCGCCGACAAACCCAGCGCGTGGGCCATGAGTTCGCAGTAGCGAGCGACCATTTCACCATGTCCAGGGGCATTCAGTTCGCGCGATTCGACGGCGCGGCACAGGGCTTCAATCGCTTCCCGCAGTATCTCTATGCTGCCTTCCTCGTCCTCACTTTCCTGAATAAGCTTCCTCAGCGTGGTAAGCAGTTCCTCAAGATGCTCGGGTCCGGTATGCTCGCGGTGCAGGAAGCCTTCGATGTAACCGGAGATCAGTTGCCGCTGCACCGCGGAACTCTCGCTGTCTTCCGATTCGTCAGTAGTGGAAACCCGATCGCCGCCGGCGTGCTTGGAGACGTACATGCCCGCGTCCGCCACACGAATGATTTCTTCCGCGGTGAAGCCGTGAACCGGAAAGCTGGCCACGCCGAAGCTGCCGGTGATCATATGTTCTTGCAGCATGGGGTCAGTCGAAAGCCAGAGACGCAAGCGTTCGGCCAGGACCTGCGCCTGTTCCACTCCAGTCTCGGGCATGAGGATGATAAATTCATCGCCGCCGTAGCGCGCCACCACATTCGACTGCCGGCATTTCTGCTCCAGCAATCGGCCGACGCGAGCCAGCACCAAATCTCCTTCAAGATGCCCCAGCGTGTCGTTGACTTCCTTGAATTTGTCCAGGTCAACCAGCACCACGGAAAAAGGCCGCCCCGAGCGGGAAGCCCGCTTCCACTCCGAACTGAGGGCTTCCCAGAAGAAGCGCCGAGTCTTGATGCCGGTAAGACCATCGGTAATGGCGGTTTGTTGCAGCTTCTGAAATACGAATGAATTGTGCAGCGCTGTAGCCAGCAAGTCGGCCAGCGTATTCATAATGAGCACATCTTCAGGCGAGAACGCATCCTCTTGCCGGCTCTCCACATTGAGCACACCCAGCAAGGTCTCACCGTAGGCGATCGGAATGCACAGCACGGCTCGCGAATCGGGCAACACTCCCTGTATGTTCGCTTCACCCGTGGTCTGCACCAGCGCGCTCTCCCCGGTTCGCGCCACCCGGCCGAGAATTCCCACTCCGAGAGGGATGCGCATGCCCAAAGCCTTGGCCGTGATGCCCGCCTCCGCCTTGATCTCGATGTCCTTGCGAACATAATCAAAAATGCCGATGCCGATATGATCGAAGCGGAAGTTTTTCTGGATATGGCCAACAATTTCCAGCAGCATCTGTTCCGAGTCTTCGCTGGAAATAGCAGTTTTAGAAATACTGTTGAGAAACGCGAACTGGCGGGCGCGGCGTTGCTCCTCGGCAAACAGCCGTGCGTTTTCCACCGCGACTGAAACTTGGCCCGCGACCGTCTGCATCACTTCCAGATCACGTTGCTCGAAGACATATTCGCGTTCCGCGCTCATAATCGCCATCACTCCCGCGGGCTTGCCGCCCTGCAGAATGGGCGCGCCGCAGAAGCACTTGGAGGGACGCTCAGGAATGTAGGTCGTGCCCAGACGTTCGCGAGCCTTCTCCAGATCAGCGCGGATGAGCAGTGGTTGCCCGGTGCGCAGGATGTATTCGGTCAGACCATTGTCGACCTTGCGCGAACGCTTGGGCAGAACCTGGCCCTTTTCCACTTCGAATTCGAAGCGGATGTGCTCGCCTTCCTGAAAAGCCACGTAAAAATCGCCGGTGTCGAAGATTTGTCCCAGCTCTTTGTAAACCGTGCGCAGGATCTCGTCCTGATCGAGACGCGAACTGATGGCTTGGCCAATCTGGGTCAGGAGTTCGTATTCTTTGGTGCGGCGCTGGGCGTCGTGCATGACCATATAATTTTCCAGGGTCAGCCCGATCTGCAATGCCAATCCAATCAACAGCCGCAGGTTCGACGAACCAAACATGCGGCGTTCTGCGTGAGGAAAAATGATCACGCCGAAGTTATGCTTGCGAGTCTGCAGACTGACGGCCGTAATGTTGCGGATATTTTCTTCCGCTACCACTTGCCGAAACTGCTCAAAGCGGGCGCCGGGAAATGCCGGCAGCGGTTCCGACATCTCGGCAAAGTTGTGGAAGGTCACGAATCCGCCGCGCCGGTATGCCAGTTCGGCGATATATTCCCCAGCGCCGCTCTTTTCCATCTTGCTGACCAGTCCGGGAGAAAATCCGCGCTGCACCGAGGGAAGAATGGCGCGCCAGCGTTCGGAAACGTAAATCATCGCCCGGCCTTTGGGCAAAGGCGCCACCAGACGGTCGAGGATGTTCTGTAGGCTGGGCACAAGATCTTCCGCCGAAAGCAGCCGCATGGGATCCACACCCAAGGTGGAGAACGCCAGCGCGTTTTCCTGCACCGCATTGCGTTCGTTCTCAAACAGCACCATCACCATGGCTATGCCCAGCAGCATCTGCGGAATCGGGCCCAGGAAATGTCCCGCAACCCCGAACATGGCAAGAAACGGATTGCGCAGCTCTCCGAAAACCATCAGCACTGCCCACAGCGCCAGCGAAATTGCCAGAAACGTAAAAGCCAGAGAATTCTTGCGATGCGCGTAACGATAGAAATAGAAGGAGCAATACAGAAGCACGACGCCTAAGCCGATGTCCAACGGCAGGTGCGGATTAGAAAGCATCTCTGGATTAAATACACCGCCTACGATCTGCGCCCGCAAATTCCATCCAGCGAGTGCGATGCCAACGACACCCACCGCCACGTCATACCAGCGCAGGCGGAATTTTTGCCGCATCAGCCGGGTCGAGACGAAGATGCAAAGCGCCATCGCTATCAACAGCAGGGAACTGAGGAATGAAACCAAAGCCGAGGGCTGGCGGAACACAACCCAAGCGTCCAGGGCGTAGTGCAGCGTGTATGCGGCCCACCCCAGTTGCCAGGCGCGGAAGTATTGATGCCGGCTTTGCTCGTAGAGGTAGGTGAACAAAAGGAAGAGCAGCAGAGCGACCAGCCCCGGCCCCATGACCACGGTAATGGGAATACTTTCCATAGCGCTCGAAAGTGTCTCTCCGCTGCTGACTACAATCGCCCTACTATTAAGACCTTTTGAGCTCCCAATGTTTTCACACCATTCTAGACAAAACAATAGTCTTTAGATGAGCACCATGGCGGTGCGGAACTTCTTGAGGTAACCACCCAGTGGTTACCTGCGATACTTGACGGGCAACGCCAGGCATGCGGCTTCCTCATTGGTCCCGAGCGTTGCCAATATAGGCGCGGGCGTCCTCGCCCGTGCGGGACTGCGCAACGCACACGTAGGCCCGGACGCCCCCGTCCGGGCGGCCGAGCGAAGCTCGGCAGGATTCGTGTCCGAGCCCAGGGCCGATCCCCAGCGAGGCTGAAGGGGTCCCGGCTAATCCACGCGAAGAATGCGGACCTCCGCCCTGAGACTTCCCCCCGCGTGCGGCCCGTTTTCTGATGAGTTATATTGTTGGTTCCACAAGATTCTGCCCTCCAGAGGGGGTCGGCGCTGCTGACCGAAGTCCCAGGCCTTCAGACCGCACCCTCAAGAAGCGCAGAAAAAAGTTATGACTACCTCGAACCGCGAGACCGAAACCGCCGCAAACGCACCGAGCGCGTCTCGTCCGTCGAACTTCATACGCGACATTATTCTCGACGACCTCAAGACCAATAAATATAGCGGCCGCGTGCAGACCCGTTTCCCGCCCGAGCCTAATGGATATCTGCACATCGGCCATGCCAAGGCCATCTGCCTCGATTTCGGCCTGGCCGCTGAATTCGGTGGGCACACCAATCTCCGCTTTGACGACACCAATCCCGAAAAGGAAGAGACCGAGTATGTCGACTCCATCATGCAGGACGTCAAGTGGCTCGGCTTCCAGTGGGATGGTCTTTTCTATGCCTCCGACTACTTCGATCAGTTGTACGAGTGGGCCGTGCAACTCATCAAAGCGGGGAAGGCTTATGTCGACGACTTAAGCGCGGACGAGATCCGCAAATATCGCGGCACCTTGACTGAACCCGGCAAAGAGAGCCCATTCCGCAATCGATCGGTGGAAGAAAACCTGGCCCTGTTCGAACGCATGCGCGCCGGCGACTTTCCCGACGGATCGCGAACTTTGCGCGCCAAAATCGACATGGCCTCGCCCAACTTCAATTTGCGCGATCCGGTCATGTACCGCATCCTTCACGCCGATCACCATCGCACCGGCGGCAAGTGGTGCATTTATCCCATGTACGACTACGCTCACGGGCAGTCTGATTCCCTCGAGCGGGTCACACATTCCATGTGCACGCTCGAATTCGAGGATCACCGCCCACTCTACAGCTGGTTCATAAAAGAGTTGGGCATCTTTCCTTCGCAACAGATCGAGTTCGACCGCCTCAACCTGACTTACACGCTCTTGAGCAAGCGCAAGCTGCTTCAACTCGTACGCGAAGGCCGGGTAAGCGGTTGGGACGATCCCCGCATGCCCACCCTTTCCGGTATCCGCCGTCGCGGCTATACGCCGGAGGCCATCCGCAATTTCTGCGGCGCCATCGGCGTGTCTAAGACTACCGGCTCGATCGAACTCGCAATGCTCGAGCACTTCGTTCGCGAGGACCTGAACAAACGCGCCCCGCGCGCTATGGCTGTACTCCGCCCGCTAAAGGTTGTGATCGACAATTATCCGGAGAGCCAAACCGAAGAGATGGAGGCGGTGAATAATCCCGAAGATCCGAGCGCCGGCTCTCGCAAAGTCCCATTCTCCCGCGTGCTTTATATCGAGCAGGATGACTTTCGCGAAGATCCACCGAAACAATATTACCGCCTGTCCCCGGGCCGCGAAGTCCGCTTGCGTTATGGCTACTTCGTCACCTGCAAGAGTGTCGTAAAAAACGACAAAGGCGAAGTGGTCGAAGTACACTGCACCTACGATCCCGCAACCCGGGGAGGAAACAATCCCCCCGACGGGCGCAAAGTGAAATCCACCATTCACTGGCTTTCGGCCGCTCACGCAGTGAATGCCGAAGTGCGAATTTACGAAAACCTCTTCAGCAAGGAAGATCCCAATCAAACCCAACCTGGACAGGAGTTCACCGCGAATCTCAACCCGAATTCTCTCGAAGTACTCGCTACCTGCAAGCTGGAGCCATCGCTCGCCAACGCCACGCCCGGCAGCCGCTATCAGTTTGAGCGCCTGGGATATTTCTGTGTCGACCCTGACTCCGCCCCTGGAAAGCCGGTGTTCAACCGCGCCGTCGCGCTGAAAGATACCTGGGCCAAAATCGAAAAGAAGCAGCCCGAAAAAGGCGGGCGCTGAAACGTGTGGCGCGGGCGCCCTCGCCCGCGACCTTCCGGAGGCCCCTCTTCAGGTTGTGTCCACAGTGTGGATTTTTAGTGTTTCCTCGCGCTCGGATGGAGCTGAGAGTAGCGAAAACACCCGGTCAAGTGGTCGTTCACCATGCCCACAGCTTGCATGAAGGCATAGCAAATCGTAGTGCCGACGAAAGAGAATCCACGCTTCTTTAAGTCTTTGCTCATGGCATCTGATTCTGCGGTACGCGCAGGGACCTGCCTCGCTGAGCGCCAGGAGTTCACAATCGGCGATCCACCCGCAAACTGCCAGATGTAAGCGTCGAACGTTCCGAACTCATCTTGCACTTTGAGAAATGCTTTTGCGTTTTGGACGGCAGAGGCAATTTTCAGGCGATTGCGGATGATGCCGGCGTCGTTCATCAAGCTTTGAACCTTGCGCCGGTCGTAGCGTGCTACCTTCCTGGGATCGAAGCCGTCGAAGGCGGCGCGATAATTTTCGCGCTTCTTGAGAATCGTATCCCAGCTCAGTCCCGCCTGGGCGCCTTCGAGAATGAGGAACTCGAAAAGCCTGGAGTCGTCGTGAGTAGGGAAGCCCCACTCCTTATCGTGATAGCGGATCGAGAGGTCGTTGCTCGCCCAGGGGCAGCGGATCAGATCGGATATTGAGTTCATTGTCAGTAGTCGAGCTGCGCTCTACATGGACGCTTCGACTTCGCTCAGGGCAGGCTCGCAAAGACTCGTCCGCACACAAGCGTCTCACACAAGCACAGGCGGGCGATTCGCCCGCCCCCACACAGGCCACGCTGCGCAAGCTACTTCAGCGATTTTGGATCAGAGCGGTTCTTGGGCGACTTCTGGTTCAGGAGCGCTATCAATTCCGTCGCACACGCGGGACTTTTCACCTTTCCATCCCGGATGATGTCTCTCGCGCTGACCTTCTTTCCGTACAACTTTTCGTTGGCACTACCATCCGAGCGCAGGGTAGAGCCTTCGAGAGAGACTCCGGCAAACAATCCCTTGTTGCGCGAATAGGAGAGAATTTCGGCGGTCATCACGATATCGGTCGCTCCCTCCGCGGTACGTCCCTTGGGACCGGCTGCGGCGGAGGCGTCGGCGCCGAGCTTCACTTTGCTGCTGAGCAGGGATCGCGCTCCCGCGGGGTTCATTACCAGCAACACGAAGTCGGTGGCCTGGCCTCCAAGCTGGAAGCCAATGCTGGCGCCTTCCAGAGCATACATGGCGGGTGGGCCCCAAGGTCCAGTATAGGAGATTCCACTGCGGCAAATCATGATCCCACGGCCATAGCTGGCGCCAATGCCAAACGCGGCCTTCTTCACGGAAGGTAAAACGATGACGCATTCGGCTTTGTCAAGCAGGTCCTGAGGAATGTCGTCGGGGATATTGAGGATTTCCTTAAGGACATGGCCGGCGTTCTCGCACCGGTCAACTTCCGTGCTGTCGTCGGCAGCGAAAGCGGGCAGCATGAGGGCGCACACCAGGAACGTGGCTAGCAGGCTTTTCATGAAATCTCCTTTTTGTGTAGGTGCCATTTTACCTTGTGAAAAGGACTGCAATGCCGAGTAAGAGGTTTTTAGTTCGACCACCTAGGTTGAAGGACGAGCCGGTCTTTGCCCATGACCAAACGGGTGCTCCTTTTGTAACTTGGCATTTGCCAAAGCGTCTCCTAAAGTCCTAATCAGTAAAAGCGGCATCTGGCGGGTACTTCGGCCCCTAGCGTGCATCTAATAAGCTGAGATGTAACGCGGCGCATGGAGAACAAACGCCGTAAGTCGGGACGGGATGTGGAATGAAGTACATAGGCAAGTATTTTTTGCTCGGAGTGCTTGTGGCCGTAGCTGGCTTGCCGCTGCGGGCGCAGGTCACTTATCTCGCCCCGGGCAACTCGTTGGTCTCACCTCCCTCCAGTTTTGATTCCAGCCAGCCTGACGAGTCCGTTCTTACCATCAAAAAGCGGGTAGACGAGGTCAACGTTTTATTCATTGCCACCGACAAACATGGCAAGTTTGTGCGCAACCTGAACGAAAAAGATTTCGCCATCCTCGACGATCACAAGCCGCCGCAGTCCATTGTGAATTTCCGCCGCGAAACCGACCTCCCAATCGAACTCGGGCTTTTGATCGACACCAGCGGATCGGTGCGTGGGCGGTTCGACTTCGAACAGGATGCAGCCGCCACTTTTCTCCAGAACACCGTCCGCCCCAATTTTGACAAAGCCTTCGTAGTCGGCTTCAACGGCCACAGTCAGATGATGCAGGATTTCACCGACAACGCTGCCTTGCTCACAGCAGCCGTGCACCGTCTGCAAGACGGCGGGGGCACAGCGCTCTACGATGCCATCTATCGCGCCTGCCACGATCACCTGATCAAGGACCACGAAGATCGCCCTTCGCGCCGGGCTATCGTCATCGTGAGTGATGGCGAGGACAATCAGAGTGAGTTCAGCGAGGCGCAAGCCATTGAAATGGCGCAACGCGCGGAAGTCATCATCTATGCCATTTCGACCGATGACAGCGGCTTGATCCTGCGCGGCGATAAAGTCCTGGAACGCATCGCCGCAGCCACCGGTGGCCGAGCCTTCTTCCCTTTCCGGACGAAGGACATCAAGAACTCGTTTGCAGCCATCGAAGACGAGTTGCGCAGCCAATACATCATTTCCTATCATCCGGCTGATTTCGAGGCGGACGGCCGCTATCGCCCCATTGAAATCACCGCGCTGAAGAAGGACCTCCAAGTCCGATCCCGCAAGGGCTACTACGCCCCGCGCCAGTAGGCCGAGAGCCGACCTGACCCGGTTGTAGAGACGTAGCTAGCTACGTTTCTACAGATCACGGCGCCGGACAGGGCCGACAGTGTTACAATTTTGGAGGCCGGAGCGGATTTATACGAAATTGCGCAAGACTGGCCGGTGCCGACGTTCCTATGTCAGGTGGAGCATTGAAGGCAAAGTTTTTCATTATCGTGAGTCTCGCAGGTTTGCTCCTGGGAGTGCCGTGCCACGGCGAGCGACGCCACTCCGCCGCCCACCAGCCGGTCACACAAGACCAGCCTGATACTCAGCCTGCCCCGACGCCTCCACCAACGTTGGCCGAGCTGCCGGCATCTCCGCCTCAGGTTTCCTTTCAGGGTGGTTTATTAACGATTTCGGCGCAGAATTCCACCTTGGGCGACATTTTGAAAGCGGTTCGGGCCCAGACCGGTGCGACCATCGACCTTCCGGGTACCGCGCCTGAGCGCGTGGTGGGACATTTTGGTCCCGCCCCAGCTCGGGACGTGCTAACCGCCCTGCTCAACGGATCACATTTCAATTACTTTCTGCTGGGCTCGCCGACCGACCCCGGCGCGCTGGATCGTGTGATTTTAATGGCGAAATCAGGCGGCGCAGCCGAGAACAATCCGCAGCCGCTTAGCGCGCAGGCGAATGCCTACAATCAGGCTGTCTATAACCGGCCAACCGCAACGCCGATGGCCGCCCCGATGGCCCCCGCGCCAGGTGGAAATACCGTAACCGTCGAAGGTCAGGACGCCGAGGATGCCACTGACGATTCTGCCGACGCCACCGATGACTCGGCAACTGCGGATGATCAGACCGACCAGACGGATCAAACCGACGACCAGGCGGCCGCAGCCGACGACCAGCAACAGCCGCAGCAAGACGGACAGCAGAACGTCAAAACCCCCGAGCAACTCCTGCAGGAACTGCAGCAACGGCAGCAGCAGATGCAGCAGCAAGGCATACAGCCCGGAGTACCACCTGGAATGCGACCGTTCCCCACTCCCGGAGTGCCCGCCCAACCCGGCGACGGCAGCAATCCGCCCTCGCCACCCCACAATTAGCCGCACCTGTTGAGCGTCGCTTAACATTGTGACGCGCAATCTCCATTGTCATTTCGCGCTTCCATTTGTCATTTCGAGCGCAGCAGATCATCCGCAAGTGCGGATGATCTGCGGAGTCGAAAAACCTGCTTTTCCGCTGGCGGCGGCCAACAGCAGGTTCCTCGACTGCGCTCGGAATGATAGGAAGGTGGTGGTTTGCGACCGCTAATTTCCGCCAGCGTGCGCCGCACGGGCTTGGCTGGGCGCGAGCGCAGGTTTCTCATCAGCCCGTTGCCGCGACTGGCTGGCGAAAGCGTGAAGAATTCCGATAACGGAGCCGTAGGCGGATACAATCCCAATAGCCAGCACCGTCATCACGGTGAAACAGAGGATGCCAACACTCAATAGACTGCCCAAGTTCCCTGCCTAGCAACCAATTGCTGCGTTTCGTTGGTGTCGCCGCGCTCTCTGAATCTACTTGCATTGACGCTTGCCGCTGTTTGCAAATAAGATACGTGAGTAGAGCTGCGCACCTCCACTTTCCAACATCTCTGGGGACCCGTCCACATTACGGAAGGTCACTGAAGGGCATTACTTTCGCAGTTTATGGCTATCACCAAGATTTCGGTGCGCGGGGCGCGCCAGCACAACCTTAAGAACATCGACGTCGAGATTCCCCGGAATAGCCTGACGGTGATCACCGGCCTGAGCGGATCAGGCAAGTCCTCGCTGGCCTTTGACACCATCTACGCCGAGGGCCAGCGCCGCTACGTGGAGACGCTCTCCGCCTACGCCCGCCAATTTCTCGACCAGATGGAACGACCCGATGTGGATGCTATCGATGGGCTAAGTCCGGCGATCTCTATCGAACAGAAGACCACCAGCCGCAGTCCTCGTTCGACGGTGGGTACGATCACCGAGATCTACGATTATCTTCGCCTTCTATTCTCTTCGATCGGAGTCCCGCATTGTCCCAAGTGCGGGCGAGCAATAAGTCGTCAAACAGCGGACCAGATTGTGCAACGAGTGATGGCCCTTACCCCCGAAGACCGCGTCATGGTATTGGCACCCATCGTGCGCGGGCGCAAAGGCGAGTTCAAAAAAGAGATGGAGAAGCTCGTTCAGCACGGCTTCACCCGCGCCAGAGTCGATGGCGAACTGGTCAATCTCGACGATGATATCCCGCTGGACAAACGCAAGAACCACACCATTGAAGTGGTTATCGATCGTCTGCTGGTGAAACCAGGAATCGAGCACCGCCTCGAACTTTCCGTAGGACTGGCGATGAAGCTCGCCGGCGGCCTGGTACAGGTTGCAGTCGTCGGTGGCGAAGAACAACTTTATTCCGAACGATTAGCCTGTCCGGATTGCGGCATCAGCGTTCCCCAACTCGAGCCGCGCTCGTTCTCCTTCAACAGCGCCTATGGAGCCTGCCCCGAGTGTCACGGACTGGGCAGCCGCTACGATTTTGATCCCGCAAAGGTAATTGTCGACTGGTCGAAACCGCTGCTCGAGGGCGGATTGGGGCCAGGTTCAGCCTCGCAAAACCTGATCCGCATGCTGCAAATCGCAGCCACAGCCCACGGCTTGGACCTGAGCACGCCCTTTGAAAAATTTCCCGAGAAGGTGCAAAACCTGCTGTTGTTCGGCGAAGCGGGCAAAGCAGGCAAGACCGGATTCCGCGGAATTCTGGCCTATCTCAAGCAAGTGCTCGAGGAATCAACGTCGGAGGGATACCGAGATTTCCTGCTCGATTATATGTCGGCCACGCAATGCCCCGCCTGCCACGGACAGCGCCTGCGTCCAGAAAGTCTTGCGGTCAAAGTAAACAGCATGTCGATCGCGGACTTCACCCGGCTGCCGGTTTCTCGCTCGCTTGAGCTAGCGAGGAAAATCCAACTCACGGGACGTGAAGCTGCGATTGCAGGCCGCGTCGTGCATGAGATTGTGGAACGCCTGCAATTTCTGAATGCCGTGGGCCTGGGCTATATCGCACTCGACCGTTCGGCAGCCACCCTCTCGGGAGGGGAAGGTCAGCGCATCCGTCTGGCCACACAGATCGGATCAAAATTAAGAGGTGTGCTCTACGTGCTCGACGAGCCCTCGATTGGTTTGCACCACCGGGACAATGCCCGGTTGCTGAAGGCGCTCGAAGAACTGCGCGATCTGGGCAATACCGTGCTGGTAGTTGAGCACGATGAAGAGACCATCCGCCGCGCCGACTATGTGATCGACCTTGGCCCCGGAGCAGGCCGCCACGGAGGCGAACTCGTTGCCTCCGGTACTCCGGAGGAAATTATGGAAGCGCCGGGCTCGCTCACCGGAGCCTATATCTCCGGCAGAGTCCAGATCGAAATGCTGCCAGAACGGCGGCAGACGAATGGCGCAGGCATCACCATCCTGGGCGCGCGCGAAAACAACTTGAAAAATATTGACGTTACCTTCCCCTTGGGCGTGATGACGGTAGTGACAGGAGTCTCCGGCTCCGGCAAATCGACTCTGGTAAATGACATTCTCTATCGCGCCCTGGCCAAGACTCTGTATCGCTCGCGCGAAGAAGCTGGAGCACACAAAGCGATTTCAGGCGCGGAGAACATCGACAAAGTCATTCGCATCGATCAGTCGCCCATCGGCCGCACCCCGCGCTCGAATCCCGCAACTTACACCGGAGTCTTTGCCCAGATTCGTGATCTCTACGCCATGCTGCCAGAGTCGCGGGAACGAGGCTACAAGCCTGGCCGTTTCTCATTCAACGTGACCGGCGGACGCTGCGAAGCCTGCCAGGGCGAAGGCCAGCGCCGCATTGAAATGAGTTTCCTGCCCGATGTCTACGTGCTCTGCGAGGTCTGCGGTGGCCGCCGCTATAACCACGAAACCCTCGCGGTGAAGTACAAGGGATACTCCATCGCCGATCTGCTCGAAATGCCGGCGTCAGACGCTCTGCCGATCCTCGAGAACATCCCGCAAGTGAAGCAAAAACTGCAAACCCTGGTCGATGTCGGTTTGGGATACATTCATCTAGGCCAATCGGCGGTAACGCTCTCGGGCGGAGAAGCCCAACGCATCAAGCTGGCCCGCGAGTTAAGCAAACGGCAAACGGGAAAGACTCTGTACCTGCTGGACGAACCCACAACCGGCCTGCACTTCGACGACGTCAAGAAGTTGCTCGACGTGCTCCATCGCCTCACCGACTTGGGAAACATGGTCGTGATCATCGAGCACAATCTGGATGTAATCCGCAACGCCGACTGGATCATTGATCTAGGTCCCGAGGGCGGCGAAGAAGGTGGACGCATCGTCGCCCAGGGCACACCCGAGCAAGTCGCCCGCAATAAGAAGTCCTATACCGGGCAGGTGCTGGCCGAATATTTCAGCGGTAACCGGCATCAAAGAACGCTTTCGACAGCCTAATCGCCATAGTCACTATCTCCCTGGATCCTGAGTCAGCATTCTGAGCATAATTCTGTCATCCTGACCGGAGCGAAGCGAAGTGGAGGGACCTGCTGTTTCTGCAATTCCAGGCTGCGCACGTCGTTTGAAGCCACGAACTTCTGACCCGCATCAACAGGCTGCCGAAAAATGCGATTTTCACCACACGAATCGCATGCGGAATCTGCCCAAAAACTCCCCCTCGAAGCATGCGGGAAGGGCACGAGTTTACTCGTGCCGCAAAGCTCCGAAACAATTCCAGGGCTTCAGCCCCTGAGGTATTGGCAGGTGGCGTCGGATCGACCGTTCCGGCCCCGCTAGCGCCCTTGAGACTCGAAAGCCTGTCTCTCCGCCTGGCAATGCTGGATCGACTTTTACCGCTGCTCAAACGCAGCACGACCCTCCGGCGTGGTTTCCCAATCATATGATTCCCCAAAGTAAAGCGTCCCTGCATCGGTTTTCTTTTTCGTGTAAATTCAAAGTGTCCCAGTGGTAATTCTGAGTCGCGTGTCCTCACCCCCAAATCCGTGGTTTGAGCCCGGTCCGTTTCCCGTCCCCGAAGAACCGGCGCCAATACCCGCCGTCCCTTCCGAGAATCCACCGTGGAGCGGCTGGGATGTATTGCAAATCGTGTTTCTCACCATCGTCGCGGTTGCCGTTTTTCTGCCAGTGGTTGCCCTGGCCGCGCAGCGACTCCTCTATCCCAAGGTTGCATTTCTTCAAGTCGTAACCTACCCGGTGGTAACCGTGTTAGGGCAAGGCTTTGCCTATCTGTTGATCCTCGCCTTCATGGTTTTGATCGTGAAGCGGGTGCCCGGCCAGATTTTCTGGCAGGCAATCCGCTGGAACTGGCCCCAAAATTGGTCAGCTTATCTATTGGCAGGTGTAGCCCTTTCGTTTGCGCTGCAGGGAATCGCACACTTTCTTCCCATGCCCAAAGAACTGCCCATGGACCGCTTCTTCCGCACTCCAAGCGAAGCTTGGGCCCTCTCGCTATTCGGCATAACCTTCGCCCCGCTGCTCGAAGAACTGTTTTTTCGCGGCTTCCTCTATCCCGTGCTGGCTCGCCGCTTCGGTATCGCCACCGCAGTGCTGACGACGGCTGCCGCCTTCAGTCTAATTCACGCTCCGCAATTGGGACGCGCGTGGGGCCCGGTGCTGGTGATATTCATGGTCGGCATGGCATTGACTCTCACTCGCGCCATCACCAAGTCGGTTGCTGCCGGCTTGCTCATGCACATGGCATATAACGCCACCCTTTCGATCCTGCTTTTCGTCGGAACCGACGGATTCCGCCATCTGGAAAGACTGAATCAGTAACCGTTCATGGAGCACGGGCGTCTCGCCCATCCGCCCCAAAATCCAGCACGCGCGAAGCTGAAGCCCCAAGCCCGAAGCCCGAAGCCGGAAGCCCGAAGCCCGAAGCCGGAAGCCCGAAGCCGGAAGCCCGAAGCCGGAAGCCGGAAGCCCGAAGCCCGAAGCCCCCCTCATGCTATCTTAGATTTTCCATGTCTTCCGCCCGTCAGGAACTCTTGCATCTGTTGGCAACCAAGTCTTTTCGTCTGGGAGAGTTCAAGCTCTCCTCCGGCGCCACCAGCGACTATTACGTGGATTGCCGCACCACAACTTTAGACGCGCGCGGCTCCCAACTCACCGGCCAGGTCTTCCTCGAGGAAATTCGCCAGCGCGGATGGCGCCCCCAAGCTATCGGTGGATTAACCATGGGCGCCGATCCGATCGTAGTAGCGGTGGCTGTCACCAGCGGCGAGATCCACGGCTTTCTCGTCCGCAAGAGCGAGAAGCAGCATGGCACGGGGCAGCGCATCGAGGGCTTTCGCGAAAAAGGCGCCCGCGTGGTGATCGTGGACGATGTTTGCACCACCGGCGCTTCCACGATTCAAGCCATCGAGACCGCCCGCGAATTTGGATTTGAAATCGCCGCGGCGATGTGCCTGGTTGTGCGCGAAGAGGCCAAGGGACGTCAAAATGTAGAAAAAGCCGCCGCCCCCGCCCCCTTCGTTTCAATATTCACCTCAACGGACGTGCGCAGAGAACACTTGCAGCACAAAAAAGATGACACAGCTCCGCCGATCTTAGCGGTCGCTGCCAGGTGCGAATTATGTGGAAATCCCGCGGTCACGAACGTTCCGCGCAACCGATGTGAAGTACACAGAACTTAAGAATTGAGCCATTGAATGATTGATTCGTTGAGTCATTGGTTTTCAATGGCTTAATCACTCAATGACTCAGTCACTCAATTCTATGATCCACACCCTCGAATGGACCGACAAGGGCGTACGCTTCATCGATCAAACGAAGCTACCCACCGAAGAAACCTACGTCACCTGCAGGAACTACGAGCAGGTCGCCGATGCCATCCGCAACATGGTAGTGCGTGGCGCCCCAGCCATCGGCGTTGCCGCGGCCATGGGCATCGCTCTCGGCATGAAGAACTCAAAAGCCGAAACCGGGGGCGAACTGAAGCAAGAGTTTGACCACATTTGCGAGGTAATAGGTAAGACCCGCCCCACCGCGGTAAATCTTTTCTGGGCCATCCGCCGCATGCAACAAAAATTCGAATTGCTTCGCGTGCGCCCGCTACCGCAACTCAAGCAAGCCCTGATTGAAGAAGCCCAGCGCATGCACGCCGAAGACATCGCCGCCAACCAGGCCATGGGACGCTACGGCGCCACGCTCATGCCCGCCAGTGGCGGCGTGCTAACCCACTGCAATGCCGGAGCGCTAGCGACTTGCGGCTACGGCACCGCGCTGGGAGTCATTCGTGCGGCCATCGAGCAAGGGAATCGAATCCACGTCTACGCCGACGAAACCCGCCCATTCCTTCAAGGTTCCCGCCTGACCGCATGGGAGCTGATGAAAGACGGTATCCCCACCACTGTGATCTCCGACAACATGGCCGGCTCCATCATGAAGCAGGGCAAAATCGCAGCCGTTGTAGTAGGCGCGGATCGCATCGCCGCCAACGGCGACGTAGCCAATAAAATCGGCACCTATTCCGTAGCCGTGCTGGCCAAGGAGCACAACATCCCTTTCTACGTAGCCGCCCCTCTCTCAACTATAGATTTCGAAGCCTCCGACGGCAGCAAGATTCCCATCGAACAACGCAATGAAAAAGAAGTCACGCACATCGCCGGCAAACAGATGACCCCCGACGGAGTAGGGATTGAGAATCCCGCATTCGACGTAACCCCCGCGAAGTATGTAACCGCGATAGTGACCGAGCGTGGAATCGCACGCACACCGTATGAGACATCGCTTGCTAAGCTGGCCGGCGCAGAACGCGCTGCGACCAGTAAGTAGGCGAGCAAGTTGAGGAGTGTCATCCTGAGCGAAGCGAAGGACCCCTAACCCGCCTTCGCCACAACGAACCTCGCAGGGAGTTCTATCATTGGGTTCCTGTTGAGAATGCTACGAGAATCACTCACTGTTCCGTGACTAAGTGACAGATGCTGCCTTCCCCATGTTCTCCATCACTCAATCTCGAGTTACATTCGAAAGCGGCGGCAAAGAAATTCGCCTCGATTGCTTCCTGCCGACCGCCAACGCACACCGCTTTCCCGCCGTGATAGGACTGCACGGCTCCGGAGGCGGCCACGCGTCTATGGCCGACCCCGCAAGCCTTCTCGCCGAGCAAGGCTTCGCCGTATACGTGCTGCATTATTTTGACCGCACCGGCACAACCGAAATCGGCGGCCTGCAAACCATTGTCCGCCACTTCCCAGTCTGGATGAAAACGTTGTGGGACGCAGTCAGCTTCGTCGCCCGCCAGCCGCACGTCGATCCCAATCGTATCGGGTTGCTGGGATTCTCTCTGGGAGCATATCTCGCGCTCTCGGCCGCCGCCATCGACTCCCGCATCCAGGCGGTAGTGGAGTTCTTCGGCGGTATGCCGAAAGAGATGAGGTTTTTCACGCGCCGTCTGTGCCCGGTGCTGATCCTGCACGGCGAGCAAGACAAGACCGTCCCCGTCGAGGAAGCCTACCACCTGCAGCAAATCCTCGCGAAAAAGCAGATCGCTTATGAGATAAAAATCTATCCCGGAGCAGGCCACGGCTTCACCGGCGAAATCTGGCGCGATGCCGGATTGCGTACGCTGGCTTTTCTTGAGAAGCACTTGGCTTCTGCGTCCCACAAGGGTCTAACATCGCCAGCGCAGTGAGCTTGCCTATGTCGCCTCGCTATCTTAGTGGATGAGCCGTTGCACTTTCGACAATTTCGCCGTCCCTTTGGCTGTCGCCGGTCGCTCTCAAAACAACCGCAACCTTTCCGGTCTGATCATCCGGCGTGACTTCTATAACGAATGGCCTTCGAGCAGCGCCCGACCACTCGTCAACGCTGGCCTTGATTCTGCAGGAAGAAAATGTCTCTCCGGTTTGCAAACCTGGAGCAGTGAGCGACTTCTCCGTGGTTCCGTCGTCGAATCCCGCTAAGTTGACGCTTGATATGGCGTACCGCCTTCCTTCCCTCATTTCCACCGTTAAGTATGTAGTCCGAGTTGCATGATGGATGTCAACCAGCGGCACTGGGACGGCTTTGATGTAACCATTGCAAGCATAAAGTTTTCTGATTTCCGCCAGAGCCTTGGGCATTTTCCCTATGTCATCCACATCGCCCGGATGAAAGGGGATGAGGTCACGCACCTCTTGCGGCGTCACGGCCTGGGTACCGGCAATGGCAACCCCGCTAATGTGATATTGGTCGCCAGCATTGACGCGGACCGTCAAGTCGACTGACTTGACGCCCGTATTGCCGGGGGCGCCGGACGCAGGGGCAGTCGTGGGGGCTTCCACCGTCGCGTCCCGGTAGCCTGCCCTAACTAGTATCCGCCTGACGATAGCCCGCGTGCGTTCCGAAAGTTCGGATGATCGAAAGGCCGTCTGCTCCACCGCATCCTCGGCAGACCTCAACACCGGTTGCGGCACCGTGTCGACCCCTTCGAGCTTTACACTGACCACCTTCACGTATTGTTCCGATCTAGGCGCAGGCGTTTGCGCAAACGCGAGGTATTTTGCGCCAACTGTCACGAGCACGGCAAGGACGAAAGCAGTTCGCACCATGGCAAGAGATTTTAAGTATAAGATGGTTTTCGTGCTGGGGAGATTAAATTCTTGATCCGCTAAACGATTTCACTGGCGCCCGGTGCTGGAGACTCGCGTCCGCTCTTTGGACGTACCTGGGCCGAGGAAACTCTCCCGAGCCCGTCTTCAAAGGCCTCATTCCGCGCCGCGCTTTATCGTTGACTGCATGAGCCAAATCCGATAATCTGCTATAAGATACATTATCTGGAAGATAATATTCGATCTTTGACAATCTAACCCAGGCGACGGCATGACCTCCAGAACTGGCACATGCCAAACCGGGCCCCAGTTCCAAAACGGGGCGCAAAGACCCCATAGCGTCCGCCCGTAACTCCCATGTTCTCTAGATTTTGCGTGTAAGTCCTGTAAACTCAAAGATTTAGCAGATAGTCGCAAAATAAGTTATTTGTTTTCAAGATTTTGCGTGAAACAGGGGGAGGGGGGGGTACCCAGTACTAAACAGTAAACTCCTTCCCAATGTGGGAATGCGCAGTTTGCGCCCGTTAGTCCCCTGAGAAGCACGGCACTCGGCTTCCTTGTGCAGTTGCTTCTAACTTTTCATTTGTGGTTTACGTTTGGACCGTTCCGTAGCCGCACAAGTTTCCGAAACTTTTCCGCCGGAATCTTCGTAAATTACACTAGACGACAAGGAGAGCGTCCCATGTTCACTTTTCTCCTCTGGTGCCTGCTGTTCGTGCTGTGCTGGCCGCTGGCTCTATTCGCGTTGGTGATCTACCCGTTCGTGTGGTTGTTGCTACTGCCATTCCGGCTGATCGGGATTGCGGTACACGGAGTGTTAGAACTTGTGTGGGCCGCGGTGATGTTACCAGCGAGACTGCTGACAGCCCCATTCCGACTGTGAATGCAGGCGCGGGCGTCCTCGCCCGTGCTGGCTGGCGAAAGATTTCGACTTACTCAACACCCTTCGCCGGGATGGCCAGCCCCAATTCCCTCATCACCATCTGCAAGTCTTTCCAGGTTTCTTTTTTCTGCCGCGGATCGCGCAGCAAAAACGCAGGATGGTAGGTAACCGCAAGCTTGGTCCCGCGGAAATCGAACCACCGCCCGCGAAACTCGGACATAGGTGAGTTGATCGCCAAAAGCGTCTTCGCCGCCACCGCGCCCAGCGCGACAATTACCTTGGGCTTGATAGCCGCGATCTGCCGCATCAGAAATGGAGAGCAGGTCTCGCACTCATCGCGCTCCGGCGTCCGGTTTCCCGGCGGTCGACATTTGATAATGTTCGCAATGTAAATATCCTCACGCCGCAAGCCCATGGCCTTGATCATGTTATTGAGCAACTGCCCAGCCCGGCCCACAAAGGGTTCACCCTGCTGGTCTTCATCCGCGCCCGGAGCCTCGCCGATGAACATCAGTTCAGCTTTCGGGTTGCCCACTCCGAAGACGATCTGCTTGCGTCCCTGTTTGTGCAAGCGGCAGCGCGTGCAATCGCCGAGATCCTCGCGAATCACACGCAGGGCCTGCGCACGATCAATCACTGGTTTCGAGTTCCCCACGTCGAACAAGTCTTGTTCTGGCACAACTGGCACCGCAGCTACTGCTCTACTTCTTTGAACCATTGGTTCTCGCTGTTCCGGCTGGATTACTGGATTGTCCTCAATGACTGAATCGTCGATTGTGCTGGGGTTTTCGGCGGGATCGCGGCGGTAGAAATCGTAAATGCCCAACTCGTTGTAGAAGCGAACACGTTCGGCCAAAGCGCGCTTGAGTTGCGGATCGAGCACGCCAGCCATTCGCTATTTCCCAATCTTTACGGGAATGTTTTGTGGATTCCGCAGGCGTATTACTTGCTCGAGCACACGTTGCGCGACCTCCCACTTCGTGGTCTCCGGAACT
>Ga0074044_10000697_pt1 | contig 31479 bp, 37 predicted proteins | sample BogForMeECP23OM1_FD_94443 | JGI IMG/M metagenome (GOLD analysis project Ga0074044, IMG submission 94443) | Bog forest soil microbial communities from Calvert Island, British Columbia, Canada - Bog Forest MetaG ECP23OM1 | ecosystem: Environmental > Terrestrial > Soil > Wetlands ...
CCGACAACACGGTCGTCTCCGGCCAGACGTACTACTACGTCACCACCGCCGTGGATGCCAGCGGAAACCAGAGTGCATACTCGAATCAAACTCAGGCCGTGATTCCAACCCCGTGACCTGCGCCACTAGCGGTCGGAAACGTGGGCTCGGGAAAAGACGTTCTCGACGCGTTTGTTCCTTGCAGGCGCCGGATTCCAACCCGGCAACTTCAAGAGATATCTAGCGGCATGACGCTGTGCAACCATCGAGGGTTCGGCTGCTGGTCTGCCGAACCCTCGAAAAAAAGCAATCTGCCCAAACTATTTCTCCGCCGCGCACCTCTTCTGAGTGCCAGATCTCACCTCGGATAGCCTGAGGCGCTTCGTACACGGACGACACCGTCACCGCAGGTCAGGCCTACTATTACGTCACCACGGCCGTCGACGGAAGTGGCATCGAGAGCGCCTACTCTCTGTTCCTCGGCAACGATTCGCTGAATGTCTCGCCTCAACGCCGAGAATCCTGAAAGGTTAGTCTTCACGATTGCGGCGCTGATGCCAATCGGCTCGAAGTGGAAGGAAATAGACTCCATTAGTCCAGCAATTTCCTGGTTTCAACCCTTCTCCGCAAGACTTAGTTTTCGGTCGCTTAGGAATTCCCCCACGGCCATTGCCGAATGGAGCCCGATTCGAGTCGCCCCTCTAGTAGAATGTGATTGATGCGCTTCAAGTCTCACACTTGCTGACACGATAAATACGTTTCGCTGTGCGAGATATGTTTCGCTGTGCGAGAGCTTTCAACATTGGGAGCTTCCACTCCCGTTCTTCCGCGATGCAAACGAACCTGGAGAATCTGATTCTGGTTACTGGCGGAGCAGAGTTCATCGGATCGAATTTCATCCTGCAGTGGATCGAGCAGGAACCGTCGATTGTCCTGAATCTGGACAAACTGACTTATGCGGGGAGCCCGCGCAAGCTTGAATCCGTCGCGGCGCATCCGGGGTACCGCCAGAACGTACGCGATTGGCTCTACGTGGAAGATCACTGCAGCGCGATCCGCACCGTGCTCTCGCACGGACGCGTGAGCGATACCTGCAACATCGGGGATGCAACGAAGAAGAGAAACCTTGAAATCGTAGACACCATCGGCGGACTACTCGATGAATTGCGGCCCCGACGACCCGGTAGTTTCGCACCGCAACTTGATCACATTCGTCAAGGATCGCAATGGTCATGATCGCCGCTATGCCATGGACACGCGTAGAATCGAGCGCGAACTGCATTGGCGTCCAAAGGAGACGTTTGAGGCCGGAATCCGCAAGACGGTCAACTGGTACCTGCAGCACGCAGACTGGGTGCAGGACGTCACCAGCGGTGGCTACCGCCAGTGGATCGCAAAACAATATTCGGTTCAACAGTATCTGGTTTGAACAAAATTCGGATTGAACGAAGGCAAAACTCCTCATGACCACTTCGTCGCAACCAAACTATAAAGGCATCATTCTCGCTGGTGGTTCCGGCACCCGGCTGTATCCCGTGACCCATGCTGTGTGCAAGAGCCTGCTTCCGATCTACGACAAGCCGATGGTGTACTATCCGCTGTCCATCCTGATGCTGGCGGGCATTCGCGACATTCTGATCATTTCAACTCCCGATGATTTACCCAGATTCCAATATTTGCTGGGCAATGGCAGCAGCTATGGAATTCACATTCAGTATGCTCCGCAACCTAAACCCGAAGGAATTGCGCAGGCCTTCCTGATTGGAAAAGAGTTCATCGGCACGAGTTGCTGCGCGCTCGTGCTCGGCGACAATATCTTCTACGGTCACGATCTCGCGAAAGATTTGCGGGCTGCGACACAGCGATCAAGCGGGGCCCGTGTATTCGCCTACGCGGTTCACGACCCCGAGCGTTATGGCGTCGTTGAATTCGATGGAAGTGGCAAGGCTCTAAGCATCGAAGAAAAGCCGAAGCAACCGAAGTCCCGCTATGCCGTGACCGGTCTATACTTCTACGACCATCAGGTCGTGGAAATCGCATCGAACCTGAAGCCGTCGGGCCGCGGAGAACTTGAAATCACCGACGTGAACCGTGAATACCTGCGCCGGGGCCAATTGGACGTGAGCGTAATGGGACGGGGTATGGCCTGGTTGGACACGGGCACCCACGAAGCTCTGATGGAAGCGGCTCTATTTATCCAGACGCTCGAGAAACGCCAGGGCCTGATGGTAGCGTGCCCGGAAGAGATTGCGTACCGGTCCGGCTACATCACGGCGCAACAACTGGGGGCCATCGCGCAGCCGATGCGACAGAATTCTTACGGAGCATACTTGTTGCAACTTTTGCAGGAGCAGGTTTTCTAACCGGCCGAGCCGCGAGAGATCTCTCGATGAAAAAGGTGGAAACCAGTCTGCTCGGCGTCGTTCTCCTGGAACCTCAGGTGTTCGGCGACGATCGAGGTTTTTTCCTGGAAAGCTACAACGAGCGTGTGTTTGCGGAAATTGGAATTCACGAAAGGTTTGTTCAGGACAATCATTCGTATTCCAGCCGCAATGTGTTGCGTGGGCTCCACTATCAGATTCAGCAACCGCAGGGAAAACTCGTACGCGCCATCACCGGGGAAATTCTGGACGTGGTGGTTGACCTTCGGCAAGGTTCTCCGACATTGGGAAAATGGGAACCATTCCGCCTCTCCGGCGACAACAAACGCATGCTGTGGGTCCCCGTAGGATTTGCTCATGGGTTCCGCGTGGTTTCCGAGACGGCCCACGTCACCTACAAGACGACCGACTTCTACGCCCCGGAACATGAACGGACAGTCATGTGGAACGACCCGGACCTCGCCATCGACTGGCAACTCGATGGCGAACCGACGGTCTCTGGCAAAGACCAGCGCGGGACTCGGTTTCGGGATTGCCAGAAATTCCGTTAACACCTCGTATGGCTTGCCGCAGACGAGCCTTAGCTCCTGCCCGATGGACCCTCGCCACTTCGCTGACCCAACTCGAATTGATCCAGCCGGTGAAAATCGTTTTCCATGCCACCGTCCATGGTGGCAAACCAAGCAGTTCGGGATCGGTCGCGGCCGCAGACGAACCCTCCGTCAGGTCAACGAATACGCCGAGTGCACGGTCTGCCTCCGCGCCTGCCGTTACAGCGGTACCGACATCCGGCAGCTTTGTGATCGTAGGTTCGGCTACATCGAAGATGATAAGCACTTGACACACAATTCTGTGCCCCCTAAGATGAGCGTCACATCTCCCGAAAGACCATTTTCCTATTCGATGTCGGGGAGGCATCCCATGCCCAGCGTTGCTCCAGCCGCACGCGTCGCCTTCGTAGTCGAAGCCATATCGGGGCTTCAAAGACTCCAACGCGAGATGACCCGTATGTCGCAACGAGACGAGAACTACGAAAACAAAAAGCGCGCCCTTCAGGCTGCTATTCAAGAGCTGCGGATGATGATTCCAGCCAACGTGCAACGAGCGGGACGGTCTCTTCGGCGCGTCGCTCTCCCGTCCGCCTAGCCCTGCACCGCACCCCTCGCCGTGACCCAGAACGGAATCGTTGGTGGCGGCGATGAAGATTGTGCCTTGATGGTGGCGAGGAAAGTTTTCTTTCTTCTACCACGCTTTCGCCGCCATTCAGCCGGCTAATCTCAGTGACTTGTTCAACACCCACAGGCGTTAACGCTCAGAACCGGGGTTTGTAACCGATATTGCGATTTTTCAACAACACATTTCGCGACAGTGCCAAATCCACGACTTTCATTGACTTGCCGGTTTCGCCCACGTAAGATTCGCCACGCATGCTAGGCCAGACCATCTCGCACTACCGCATCGTCGAGAAGCTTGGAGGCGGCGGGATGGGCGTGGTGTACAAGGCCGAAGACATCTCCCTCCACCGCTTTGTCGCTCTGAAGTTCCTGCCCGATGACGTCGCCAGAGACGCGCAGGCCTTGGCCCGCTTCCAGCGCGAGGCACAGTCAGCCTCGGCCCTCAATCATCCCAATATCTGCACCATCTATGAGGTCGGGCAGCAAGACGGCCATCCCTTCCTCGTCATGGAGTTTCTCGACGGCATGACGCTGAAGCACCGTATCGCCGGCAGACCCATGGAGACCGATGTTCTCCTCGGATTGGCGATCGAGATCGCGGACGCGCTCGATGCCGCGCATGCAGAAGGCATTGTTCACCGCGACATCAAGCCGGCCAACATCTTCGTGACCAAGCGCGGCCACGCCAAGATTCTGGACTTCGGTTTGGCGAAAGTGATGCCAGTGGGCAGCAGAGTGTTGGAAGAAGGCGCAACCGCCCAGGAGACGCTAAACGAGGAGCACCTTACCAGTCCCGGTTCCACGCTTGGCACTGTCGCTTACATGTCGCCCGAGCAGGTGCGCGCGAAAGAACTGGACGGGCGGAGCGATCTGTTCTCCTTCGGCGCGGTGCTGTATGAGATGGCGACCGGCACGATGCCCTTCCGCGGAGAAAGCTCAGGAGTGATCTCTCGCGAAATTCTGGATGGCGATCCGGTTCCGGCGGTGCGGTTGAATCCTAACCTTCCCTCGAAGCTGGAAGACATCATCAACAAAGCGCTGGAGAAAGATCGCGAGCTACGCTATCAGGTTGCGGCGGAAATGCGGGCCGACTTGAAGCGGCTGAAACGGGAAACGGAATCGCGGCACGGCGCACCGTCGAGTTCGGGGACAGTGGCGGTCGCACGCGAAACCGGCTCTTCAGCCGCACAGCCGCCGTCGCCGGCATCCGGTTCCTCGCCTGCGCTTGCTCCATCTTCGTCGTCGGGCGCCGTGAACTCTGCCGAGGTTCCCGCAACGGCCGGCGGGAAACTCTGGAAGCCCCTGGTTGCGGTTGTATTGGTCATCGTCGCCTGCCTGATCGCGGGTAGCCTCTACTGGCGCTCGCGTTCGGCCGCGCCGGCGGCCAAAGCCGCGCCCCTAACGGAAAAAGACACGGTGGTTCTCGCCGACTTCGACAACAAGAGCGGAGATGCCGTCTTCGATGATGCGCTGAAGCAGGCTCTGGCTGTACAACTGGGACAGTCCCCGTTCATCAACATTCTTTCCGATCGCAAGGTAGGTGAAACGCTGCGCCTCATGGGCAGCCAACCCGGCACCCGCATCACCCAGGAGGTGGCGAGAGAACTCTGTGTTCGGACGGGCAGTAAGGCAATCGTGTTGGGTTCCATTTCGAACCTCGGCGGGCAATACGTGATTGGCGTAGATGCTGTCGGTTGCAGCAGCGGGGACACGCTGGCCAAGGAACAGGAAGAGGCGGCAAGCAAGCAAGATGTGCTGAAGGCACTGGGTAAGGCAGCGGCCAGCCTGCGCGCCAGACTGGGCGAATCGCTTGCCTCGGTACAGAAGTTCGATGTGCCCGTGGAAGCCACCACGCCGTCCCTCGAAGCCCTCAAGGCTTATAGCATGGGCGTCACGACCGGCCGAACCAAGGGCGACGCCGAGGCCCTTCCGTTCCTGAGGCGGGCCATCGAACTCGATCCCAACTTCGCCATGGCCTATGTCGGTCTGGCGGTTCACTATTCGAATCTTGGACAGGCGAATCTCGCCGCCGACAATGCCAGAAGGGCCTATGCCTTGCGCGACCGCGTCAGCGAGCGCGAGAGGTACCGCATCTCCGCTTTCTACTTTCAATACGTCACTGGGGAAGTGGAAAAGGCCACCGAAGCCTATGAACTCTGGGCAAAAAGCTATCCGCGGGACCAGGTTCCTCGCGGGAACCTCGGCGTCATCTATTCCGCGCTGGGCCAATACGACAAAGCGATCGCGGAAACCGAAACGGAGCAGCAACTGGAACCCACGCTCAGCGGCTATGGGAACCTCGCGGGCCTCTACATCAACGTCAATCGGCTCAAGGACGCCCGGCAGACGCTCCAGGAAGCGCAGCAGAAAAACTTCGATGGCTTGACCATTCGGGCCGATCTGTATGCTTTGGCATTTCTGTCCGGGGACACGGCCGAAATGGAGCGCCAGGTCCAATGGGCGGCCGGCCGCCCCGGCGAAGAAGATCAGATGTTCAGCAGCCACGCTGATACACAGGCCTACTATGGACGACTGGAAAAGGCGCGTGACCTCGCCCGGCGCGCCTCTGACTCCGCCGTGCGGTCTGACGCCAAGGAAACCGGCGCCCAGTGGCTCGCCTTCCAGGGGCTACGTGAAGCTGAGCTAGGCAACGTTGCTGCCGCGCGGCAAGCCGTCACCCGTGCCTTGGCGCTTGCTCCCGGGCGCGACGTAAGGGTCGCCGCTGCATTGGCGCTGGCGCGCATTGGCGAAACCGCTCAATCCAGAACCATCCTCGAGTCGCTACAGAAGTCCGAACCCACCAACACTTATCTCAAGGTCTACTGGTTCCCCGTGCTCGAGGCATCGATTGCGATGGCGCAACAAGCGCCCGACCGGGCGATCGTCGCGCTCGAACCCGCCCTGCCCTATGAACTCGGAGGGCCTCCTCCCGGAATCTCGATGTATCCCCCTTACATTCGCGGCCTGGCTTATCTCGCCCAGAAGAATGGCCCCGCCGCGACTGCTGAATTCCAGAAGTTCCTCGATCGTTCCGGGATCGTGCAGAACTTCCTGCTCGGCTCACTCGCCCGTCTCCAACTCGGCCGCGCCTATGCCATATCCGGCGACACCGCCAAAGCCAAGGTTGCCTATCAGGATTTCCTCACGCTCTGGAAAGATGCCGACCCCGACATCCCCGTCCTGAAGGAAGCCAAGGCAGAGTACGCGAAGCTGTAGTAGCTGGAAAATTTCTTGCTCGTCGCTTGCTGTTTACCGATAGTTGCAGTCATGCCTTGGCAGCACGAACCCACAAGTTCAGCTCGCGAGAGCAGGTTCTATTTCTTGAGTTCCTGTGGCCAGTTCACAATTAAGGTCAGGCTGGACGAATTCTCCACCGGTGCTTGCACCATAAGGAAACGCTTGCCGTCCGGCGCGAGCTCGAATTGGCCGTCTCCCACCGGCTGTACCGGAAACAGAATTTGCGGCTTTCCCAGTTCCACGCTTTCGCCGTGCGCAGTGACTTCCACCGCAGCCATGCGAGAGTGGTCATCCAGGTAGAGAATTTCTTTGCCATTGCGGTTCCACACTGCTAGGCGACCGTCCCCCACCAGGAACCTGCCTCCGGGTTTGGGGAAAGCCACGACGTAGACCTGGCTATGCCCCGCCTCTGACGATGTAAAAGCCATCCATTTTGCATCTGGTGAAAAGACGGGATAACGGACGTTGTACTTTTCCTGCAGGAAGGGATAAGGCTTGCGGTCGCCGAACATAGGCATCACCCATATATCGAAATGGCCATTGGCAAAGGTTTCATACGAGATGTATTTTCCGTCCAGGGACCAATTGAAGGGGTATTTGTCCAAATCGTCGTGATACAGCAATTCCTCTTGGCGAGCGCCATTGGCTGGCCTGGTATAGAGGTCAATCTTGCCGTTGCGTGCGGAGTCGAAAACAATGGTGTTCGTATCCGGAGACCAGATGGGATCGTCATCTCTGGACTGCGAGAAACTGAATTGTGATTTGGTGCCGCGGACCTGATCGTAAATGTAAATCTCCAGATGTCCTCCGGCGTCGGCCCGCGCCGCCGAGACCTTCTTTCCGTCGGGCGAGATGTGGGCGTCCTGAAAGGTGCCACTGTCAATGGTGTCGCCCTTCTTCCCGCTGCGCTCGTACCATGCCAGGTCGAGAGTGGCGGACTGCCCGCCGGCGAAGATCAGCTTGCCCTCTCTCGAGAGTGAGAACGCAGCCGCTCCCCGCGTGTCCCCATGGAGCTGCTCGGCGATGGGCACTGGATTCCCCGTCAACTTCAATTTTGTCTCATCGAAGCTCTGGCTCATCAGATTGCCACCGTGGACGAACAGCAGATGTCCATTGGCGTATTGCCCCCGGAGATCCGAGTCCACCAGGATTGTGTCCTTCTGAGAATCGAGAGCGCCCAGATGAATATTTCCCCCCGTCTGGCTGCCGGTTTTGAATTGAAAAAAGATGTAGTGCTTTCCATCGGGCAGAAATGCCGGCCAGCGCGGGGACCCAAGATCTGCGGCGGCCTTCTCCTCGCCGATTGCGCGTGATGGTGTTCCGCCGGCCGCCGGGATGCGGAACATGGCTGATAGAGACTCAGGGGTGTAGAGAATGGTGCCATCCGGTCCCCAAGCGCCACCGCGAGGCTGGGGAGCGTCGGCCAGGGTTTGCACCGCTCCCCCGCTGGCATCAATGATCCTCAGTTTTCCTTGCGCAAAGAATCCCAGGCTGCGGCTATCCGGCGACCAAAAGGGGTAAGCCGCATCGTCGGTGCCGGCCAAGGGCTGGGCTGCGGTCGAATCCAAGGGGCGCACCCACAGCTGGGGTGCCCCGCCGGAGGCCGTTGCCACAAACGCCAGCTTGGTGCCATCGGGCGAAAGGGCGACGCTCAGCGGATCGAAAGTGTGCTGGTCTGGCGCCAGAATGCTTACTCGCAAGGGGTGGATGCCGGGCACGGGCGCGTGCAACACAAAGGCAACGGCAAGTGCGATGGCAGCCGCGGCGGCCACGGCGGCTACAATCCACGCCAGTCTCTGAGACGTTCTCCGCCTTGCGGCCACGGGCGCGGGGATACCCGCCTGCGAGCCGGCCTCAGCAATCCACTGCAGCTGCAGTTTGACGTCGTGCGCCGTTTGCCAGCGCTCGTCCGGATCCTTTGCCATGCAGGTCCTGACTACGCGGTCGAGCGCAGGCGGCGACATGGGCTGTACCGCCGAAATGGGCTGCGGGTCGGAAGCCAGAATGGCGGCAACAATGCTCGCCTGGCTCTTACCCGTGAAGGCGCGCCGGCCCGAGGCCATTTCGTATAACACCGCTCCCAGGGCGAAGATATCGGAGCGCGCGTCGGCTTCTTTCCCTTCCAACTGCTCCGGCGACATGTATTGGAACGTGCCCAGCACCATGCCCTGCGCAGTCAACGGCTGGCCTGCCGAAGGCTTGGATAATGTCATGGTTAAGCTGGAGACCGGCGGTGCTTGGGCGGGCGTGGCCTTGGCCAATCCGAAGTCCATCAGCTTCGCGCCGGATTTGGTCAGCATGATGTTGCCCGGCTTCAGGTCGCGGTGGATGACTCCGCTCTTGTGTGCTTTCTCCAAGCCCTCGCAGATATCGATCCCGTACTTCAATACCTGTTCGGGCGATAGCGGCCCTTTCATGAGTCGATCGGCCAGAGTCTCGCCTTCGAGATATTCCATGACCAGGAAATCGGTCCCGTCCTGGTGGCCGACGTCATGCAGGGTGCAAATGTTGGGATGGTTCAGCGACGAAATGGCGCGGGCTTCGCGGTCGAAACGCTGCTTGGCCTCAAGATTCGCAGACAGATGCTGGGGAAGGATTTTAACCGCAACGATGCGGTCGAGACGCGTGTCGCGGGCGAGGTAAACTTCGCCCATGCCGCCAGCGCCCAGCGGGGATTGAATTTCATAAGGGCCGAGTTTCGTGCCGGAGGTGAGGGCCATGCTCGCGCGTAATTATAGCCTACGCGCCCGAGTGGACCGGAACACTGAAGCAGTAGTCGACCTCTTTAGGGCTAGCGCTTCGCCGACAAACACAGTCAACAAATTCCTGATGGACGGGCCCACAGAGTCTGGCTTAACTGGGAAAAGATCCGACCTCGCGACCCGCCAGACATCGCCGATGAAGGCCGGCACAAACGTCAACTTTGATGGTCAGTCGGCTAACCCTAGAACTGGTCCCACTTGTGGTGATTGGGCCCGGGTAGCGGGCTAACCGGAAAATAATCCCAAGGTAAGAGTTGCCGATCATCCGGAATGTATCGCGCATGGCTAGTTCGGCGTATCTGAAAATTTAACGTCATTCTTCAATGCTTCCCTCAATATAAATCGGTTGGGAACAGCCTATTTTGACGTCTCAACCGGGGGACAGGCGCGATCCCGAGTCAATGGTGAAATGGGGCTGACCGGCAGGACATTATCTTGCCGGAGTGGAGACGACTTCCCTCGGGGTCTGGTGGTTGGTGATGCGCTCCTTGATCCCAGACACGAACTTCGGCGTGTGGCCCTTTACGATTTGCCGGATGCCAGGCCCAAACTCGTGGAGGACGTTCATCCCCGCGTCGCTGCCAATCGTCGAACCGAAATCGTTGAACGTCGCCGAAGTGGATCGCGTCCAATATGGACGGTAAGCAGTGTGGATAGCGACCGAAGTCAGCACCCGCAGGAAATACGGAGTGTTCAGCCTCCCCTTCCCGGAGTCATCACGCGTGACAAGAATGCGCGAAGCTGCGTAGGAGGCCCGGCCCATAAAGTTGTCGCTGGTCGAAGCGTAATAACGGGGGTTGTGCCTGAGCGCCGACGGATGTAGGTACTTACCAAAGAAGGTGCTGGACTCTTCTTGAGTGAACACCGCTTTATAGGGAGCGGTAAAGCTGGGCTGCAGTCCGGGAGTGACGTGTCTCAGTTCTGTTTCGTGCATTGCGTCAGCGCTGATGCCAACTGCGCCAACTGTTAAAGGCGACTGTGCTTCCTCGACGAACATGCGAAATTTCTCTGCTTTTGTTGGAGGTTGTACCGACGACGGAGCGTCAGGAAGGGATCTCTGCGTGCGCATCTCCAGGCGCTGCACTTCGGGTGAGTTTGAGCCCTCAAACTGTAACCCCTGAAGCAAGTCAACTGAGGGACGTTCGTTCTGGCACAACGCCCCGCAAGCAGCCAATAGAAGAAAGGAAATGACCCGGATTGGTGCAGTTCGCTTCACCATAGGGCAGTCCTACAGAGCGGCAAGCGACTTTCCGGCTCCTCGGCGATTCGGCTGGAAGCACAGTTCGACGTTAGCACTCCACGTGACACTCGTCTGTGCAAAATTGCTCATCCCTGGGAGGCAAAGACACCTGCCCTTAATCGGTCGCCACTACGCCTTCAGATGGGCTGGCTTAGCTCAGATAACCGTTCAGCGGACCGTAGAAAGCTGGTCAACATTGCTCGCTTTGGCCGAAGGCGAGGTGGACCTTCTCTAGCACCTGGCCATGCGACGCCTCTCAGGTGTGAGCAATCTTGCTCAGAATAGCTGGTCCGGGCATGTCATTGTCAGCATGGCAGAGATAGAGATGAGGATTGGCTCTGTATGGGAAGCAAGGATGAACGTAGGCCGCTGATGGAAACCATAATCTCAGACCAGCGCGGCGATCGCTCAGGCCCATCTGAAAAATAGCTCTTTTGATACCGGCACTCAAGGAAGTGGACATTTGTCACTACCAATCACCGTGTTTCCGGATAGACTGTCGGAAATCGTCCCCCCACGCTCCTCGGCACCAGAGGTGGCGGGAGCTCTTCCACGAGTGCATTCGAAGCCATCGCTGCCCAGTCGGATCGCGGTGATCGGAAACTATCTTCCGCGGCAATGTGGAATTGCCACGTTCACCACCGACCTGTGCGCAGCCATATCCGCGGAGTATGGAACCGCCCGGTTGTTGGCGCTACCGGTGAACGACACCGAACAAGGGTATGACTATCCCGCGCGAGTGCGATGGTCTCTCGCTCAGGACGACGTGAAGTCGTATCAAGACGCGGCTGAATTTCTGAACTTCAACAACATCGACATGGTGTGCCTGCAGCACGAGTATGGAATCTTCGGCGGTCCGGCCGGAAGCCACATTCTGCATCTGCTGCGCGGCTTGAAAATGCCCGTTGTGACCACTCTGCACACTGTTCTACGCGAGCCCGACCCTAACCAACTGATGGTCATGGAAGAAATCGCAGAGCTTTCGGATCGCCTCATCGTCATGAGCCAGCTCTCATCCCAATTCTTGCAGGAAATTTTCAAAGTGCCCGGCAGCAAGATCGACATGGTTCCGCACGGCGTTCCCGACCTGCCCTTTCTTGATCCCAATTTTTACAAGGACCGCTTTGGTGTGGAGGGAAAGGCCGTGCTACTCACGTTCGGTCTGCTCTCGCCCAACAAGGGAATTGAGAACGTGATTCAAGCGCTGCCGCAGATTTTGTCCAGACACTCGAATGTTGCTTATATTGTCGCGGGCGCGACCCACCCTCATATTCTCCGTCGCGAGGGAGACAAGTATCGAGCCAGCTTGCAAGCTTTGGCGAAAGAGATGGGAGTGGAATCACGCGTGATCTTCTACGACCGCTTCGCCAGTCCTGAGGAGATGGCTGAGTTCATTGGCGCAGCCGATATCTACATCACCCCATATCGCCATGAGGCGCAGGTAGTTTCCGGAACGCTCGCCTACGCACTCGGGGCGGGCAAGGCGATCATCTCGACTCCGTATTGGCACGCGATTGAGTTGTTGGACGAACGCCGGGGCGCGCTGGTGCCCTTCCAAAACCCCGGAGCTATCGCACACAAGACCATCGAACTTTTAGATACGCCGGCGATACGCCATGCCATGCGCAAACGGGCTTATCTGTTCGCGCGAGACATGGTCTGGAAAAGGGTCGCGCAGGGTTACATGGAAAGCTTCGCCCGGGTTCGCAGCGACCGCATGGAAACTCCGCATGTGCAGTTTTCGGCCCGCGTCGCTCGCAAAACGCTCAATCAAGTGCCCGAATTGAAACTCAATCATGCAAACACGCTAACCGATGACACGGGAATGCTACAGCACGCAATTTTTACCATCCCCAACCGCGCCGAGGGCTATACCACCGACGACAACGCGCGCGCGCTGACTTTTGCAGTGCTGCGGTCGCAACTGAGTAAAGATCAGGGCGGGAAGGTAGATTCAGTTAGTCCGGATTTCTCTTGCCGCTATTTGTCGTTCCTCGAGCATGCGTTCGATCCAGCGAAAGGCAGGTTCAGAAACTTTCTCGGCTACGATCGCCGGTGGCGCGACGCCGATGGCTCTGAAGACTGTCATGGGCGCACGTTGTGGAGCCTGGGAACGGTTCTCGGCCGGTCCGAGGATCAGGGATTGAGATGCGCTGCCGGACGTCTGTTCGAGTTTTCCCTCCCCGCGGCGGTGGAATTCAGCAGCCCTCGTGCCTGGGCCTATACCCTGCTCGGAATTCAGGAATACCTCAATTCGTATCCGGGAGACCGCGATGCTCAGAAAGTGAGATCCGTGCTCAGCCGGCGATTGCTCGAAATGTATGAGTCGATTCGCCGCCCGGATTGGAAGTGGTTTGAGAATGTTCTGGCCTATGGCAACGCCAGATTGCCCCAAGCCCTGCTGCTGGTGGGATCGGCTTGCTCGGACGATCGGATGGTTTCCGCTGGCCTCGAAGCACTGGATTGGCTATCGAATACGCAGCGTTGCGAAACCAACCACCACTTTGTGCCGATCGGGTCGCGAGGCTTCTATCGCCAGGGTGGGGAAAAAGCCCGCTTCGATCAGCAGCCGATTGAAGCTGCCGGCGCCGTATCTACGTGTCTCGAAGCTTACCGGATAACTGGTGACAACCGCTGGCGCTGCGAAGCCTGGTTGGCCTTCAACTGGTTCCTTGGCGACAACGATCTCCAGCTTCCGCTTTATGATTCCGTCACCGGCGGCTGCCGGGACGGCTTGCATCCCGACCGCGCCAATGAGAATCAGGGCGCGGAATCAACGCTATCATTCTTGACGGCGCTTCTGGAAATGCACTCGCTGCCAAAATCTGAAAGGCCGGAAGACTTGTCATGACTGCTCCCGAAACAACCCTGCTGAACGTCGAAAGCACGCACTACCCGCCCCTGCTTCTGCGTCACCCTGGCAACCCCGTCTTGACGCGCAAGGATTGGCCATACTCCATCAACAGCGTGTTCAATGCCGGCGCAACCTTGTTGCCGGATGGAACCACTCTGCTCTTATGCCGCGTCGAAGACCGGCGCGGCTTGTCACATCTTTGTGCCGCGCGCTCGCGAAACGGCGTCGATGGTTGGCAAATTGATCGGGAGCCAACATTGATGCCCAGCCCGAAGGAGTATCCCGAGGAAATCTGGGGTATCGAGGATCCGCGCATCACGTTCGTGCCGGAGTTGCAGCAATATGTGGTTACCTACACGTCCTATTCGCGCGGCGGCCCGGGAGTGTCTCTGGCTCTAACCAAAGACTTCCGCAGTTTCGAGCGCTACGGCGTCATCATGCCGCCGGACGACAAAGATACAGCGCTTTTGCCGCGGAGAATCGACGGCTACTGGGCGTTGATTCATCGGCCGATGACGACCCTCGGAGCCCACATGTGGATTTCCTACTCTCCTGACCTGCGCTATTGGGGCAGGCACAGGCTCATGCTGGAAGCACGCCGCGGCGCCTGGTGGGATGCAAACAAAATTGGGCTGTCGCCTCCGCCCATCGAGACTTCTAGGGGATGGCTCGTCTTCTACCACGGAGTGCGACACACGCCTTCGGGCTGTCTGTATCGCTTGGGCTTGGCCCTCTTCGATCTCGAGAATCCGGAAAGGTGTCTACTGCGAGGAGATTCCTGGATCTTCGGGCCCGAGGCCTCGTACGAACGCCACGGCGATGTTGACGATGTCGTGTTTCCGTGCGGATACACGATGGACGCCGATGGCGACACCATCAATCTTTACTACGGAGCGGCTGATTGCTCCATTGCTTTGGCACGAGCCAGCGTGCGCGCTCTACTGGGTTGGCTGGATGCCAATGGAAGTTGCGAGCGCCGCCAGCGAGCGGAGGATTTGTGAAACCGTTCGATTCGATTTTCCGGATTGCCTTTGGGTGCCATCACCGCCAACGCAGTGGTGTGTTCACGATCAAGAAGCGGACGTATCAGGTCTGTTTGAAGTGTGGGCAGGAATTTGAGTATTCATGGGCGCTGATGCATTCCATACGGTCGAGCGTTGCCGATAGTCCCCATGGGCCGTTGCCGTCGAATAATGTCAGGACAAACGATGTCAGGCCCAATGAAGCGCCGGTCAGTTGATCGGGTCGCGGCGCAGCCGATTATGGTCTTCACAAGTGAGCTATCTTGCTCAGACGCGAAAGGCCACACCTGTCATTCTTTATTCTCCTGAGTATGTAGACGGAGCCGCGAACGCCGATTCGCAGCTCCGATTCTAGGAGGCTGCGGTTCGGGGTCCGATCAACGCATAGCGCAGCGACCACATCCAGTGAATCGGCATTCTTCATCCGTGTGTACGCCGCGAAACCTTGCGGCGGGACACGATTCGACCCTAAGAGTCGCGCAATCGAAGTCAGGGCAACACCTCCAGGCGGATGAGAGGCGTTAGCCCAAGAAACAAGGAAGGTCAAAGATTATGCCTCTAATTCAACTGCTGGAAGTTCTGATCGTGGTGGGTGTCCTCCTGTGGCTGGTGAATCGCTTCATTCCCATGCAAGGAACCATCAAGTCAATTTTCAACGGCATCGTGGTCATTGCCGTGGTTCTGTGGATCCTGAATGTCACTGGGCTGTTCCATTCTCTTCCCAATATCCGCCTTGGGAAGGGATGACCATCCGACAGGCGATGGTTCAGGGAACACCAGTCAGCTAACGCATAAGTAAGGTAACCCGGGAGGCATCTGCCCCAAGGAGATACTTTGAAAACCAAGCTTCTGTTAACAGTCGGAATCACCCTCAGTTTGAGCGCATTTGCTCAAACGAATCGCCAAACAACCATAGTCGTCGAGCCCACAAGTCCAACGCCGATATTTCGAGTCAACGCAGTGAGCCGCAGCGTGCAGGCCGTCAACTACGAGCATCGCAGCGGAGCCTCCAAGCTCGACTTCGCGGGCGCGGACCTGATGCCCTCGGCGAACGGAGAAGCCAAAGTGAACAGCCGGCGGGGATCGATTGAGATCGACGCAGAGTTCGGCGACCTGCAGCTACCGACAGGTTTTGGCAATGAGTACCTGACCTAATGTTTTGTGGGCGATTTCTCCCGAGGGCCGCGCCGTGAACCTGGGCGAAGTGTTAGTCGGCGATAACCATCGCAGCAAGCTGCGCGTGACCACCGACCTTCAGGCTTTCGCTCTGATCGTTACCGCGGAACCTTATTATGCCGTGAGGCAGCCGAGCAATGCGGTTGTGCTTGAGAATGTGGTTCGCGAGTCCACCAAGGGAACCACCGAGGCAGTGAATGCAAAGTACGAACTGATGGAGCGCGGCGGCTACATTCCCACCGGCTACCGGTTCGACCCCGTGGTTTTGAATGCCAAGTTGCCGCTGGAATTTTTCGAGGCGCGGAATGCATTGCGCATCGCTCGATCCGAGGGAGCCGAGCAGTATGCCAACGACAGCTATCAACGTGCGGTCCAGTTGACGAACAATGCGGATGAGTTTGCCATCAGCAAACACCTCGACGAAAAGGGATTGATTGCGGTCTCCCGTAGTGCCGTGGAGGCGGCTGAGGATTCCCGTGAAATCGCAGTCAAGAAACTGGACGAGATCCGACTGGCCAACGAACGTCAGGCATCAGCCGATACGCTGGCGGTATCGCAGGGGCAAGCCGACAATGCGATTCAGCAGAAAGACCAAGCCCAGTCTGACGCGGCGTCAGCTCAAGCGGCAAAGACTCAAGCGGACGCAGATGCCGCGAAGGCCCGCGCCGATGCTGCCGCTGCACAAGCTGAAACTGCGCAGGCTAAGGCGGATATGGCGGACAGCGAGGCTTCATCAGCCAACGCGGTTTCCGCAGCGCAGGCTGATGCGGAGCAGTCTCGTTTAGCTGCGCAGCAGGCACAGGGTAGTGCACAACAAGCGGAAACCGACAAAGCGGCAATGCGCACGCGATTGTCAGAGCAGTTGAATTCGATTCTTCAGACTCGTGATAGCGCGCGCGGGCTCATCGTCAGCATGTCCGATGTCTTGTTTGACACGGGAAAATACTCGTTGAAGCCGGGTGCACGGGAGAAGCTGGCGAAGGTCGCCGGCATTCTTATCGCCTACCCCGGACTCGACATTGAAGTCGGCGGCTACACAGACAATGTGGGCAGCGACGAAATGAATCAAACATTGTCTGAGAATCGTGCTGGATCCGTGCGCGACTACCTCGTGCAACAAGGGGTGCTGACGAATTCGGTTTCGGCCAGAGGTTTCGGCAACACTTTGCCCGTAGCTTCAAACGATAACTCCTCCGGACGCCAGCAGAACCGGAGAGTTGAACTTCTCGTTTCCGGCGAAGCCATCGGCAGCCCGGTTAACGCAACCACAGGGAGCTTGCGATAAAGCAAGCGTACGTAGCGATCAACAATGGAGGCAACACCTATGAAACTAGTTGGATTTATCAGCACCGCAGTTCTGTCTTTGACCCTCGTAGCCGCTGCTCCGGCGTTCGCCCAGCAGGAGCAGCACGACCAGCAGGAAGAACAGAAAGCCAAGCCTGCCCAGGACGAGAAACAAACGCAACCAGCCGCAAAGCAAGCGGAAAAACCCGCGGCGCAGCAGGAGAAGAACACCAAACCCGAAGAGAACGCAAAGCAAGAGGACAAGAGCGCAAAGCCGGCAGAGAAGAACGCGCAGCCGGAACAGCATGCCGCTGGTAACGGTGGTGGCCGCATTCCCGCAGACAAATTCAAGGCCAATTTTGGACAGCAACACACGTTCCATGTCAGCCAAGGCGACTACCGCAATCACCGCTTCCAATACGGTGGCTATTCCTTCGGGTTCGTTGACGTGTGGCCCAGCAACTGGCTCTACACGCAAAACGTTTATGTGATCGAGATAAACGGCGTGTATTACCTGTGCAACGCATCGTTTCCGGGCGTTAACCTTACACTTAGCTTCGCACCCTAGCGGTCCACCCCTGGCGCGCAACCAGCTTAACTACTCTCGGCGCGGGTCCAATGTTTGGGCTCGCGCCGCTTTTTTCTGTGCCAGCACGGTCATCTCGGGGAAGATCGCTTGGCAGATCTGATGGGAACATCCACGAAAGGTGAGCAATAGTACACAGACTTCGCGGTGCCTCCGTGGAATGCTTGCATCGACGCAGTGGCCGTTCGTTCCGCGCAGCCCGCAGCAGCAAGGTAGGACCGGGCAACCGAAGGATGATCTGGCAAGGTGGTTCAAAATGCGCAAAATCCGCTTGTTATTTCTAGCTTTTCTGATACTGGCCATACCGGCCATCTCGTTGGCGCAGTTCGGCGTGTCGATCACGATCGCTCCACCCGCGCTGCCTGTGTACACGCAACCCATGTGCCCCTCCGCAGGTTATTTGTGGACGCCCGGCTACTGGGCTTATGGTGATGAAGGCTACTTCTGGGTGCCGGGTACGTGGGTCGAGCCGCCCACCGTTGGCTTCCTCTGGACTCCTGGTTATTGGGGTTGGGGTGGCAATGCCTTCGCCTGGAATGAAGGCTACTGGGGCGAAAGTGTCGGCTTCTACGGTGGCGTCAACTACGGCTTCGGCTACGGTGGTGTCGGTTACGGAGGCGGCTATTGGAATAACGGAGCCTTCTTCTACAACCGCTCGGTGAGTAACGTGAACGTCACGAACATAACCAATGTTTACGAAAAAACCGTAGTCAACGAAACCACTGTGAACCATGTCAGCTATAACGGCGGCGAGGGTGGAATTACCGCCCGTCCGACCGCTGCGGAAGAGACCGCGGCACACCAGCAACACACGCCGCCAACGGCGCTGCAAACCCAGCATGTGCACGCTGCCAGCACCAACCACGCCCTCCTGGCGTCCGTGAACCAGGGACGGCCGGCAATCGCTGCAACTGCGAAGCCTGGGGAGTTTAGCGGTTCTGGAGTGGTAGCGGCCAAAGAGGCGGGAGCGACTTACAGGGCCCCCGAAAATAAGGCAGCTGAGAGCAAGGCAGCCGAAGACAAGGCCACCGAGAGCAAGGCAGCTGAGAACAAGGCAGCCGAAGACAAGGCCAGCGAGAACAAGGCGGCCGAGACTAAGGCCACCGAGAACAAGGCAGCTGAGAACAAGGCGGCCGAGACCAAGGCCACCGAGAACAAGGCAGCCGAAACCAGGGCCACCGAGAACAAGGCAGCTGAGAACAAGGCAGCCGAAACCAGGGCCACCGAGAGCAAGGCAGCCGAAACTAAGGCCACTGAGAACAAGGCGGCTGAGAATAAAGCAGCAGCGACTCACTCGAACGAGAACAAGGCGGCCGCGAATAAAGCAGCAGCGACTCGCTCGACTGAGAACAAGGCGGCTGAGAATAAAGCAGCAGCGACTCGCTCGAACGAGAACAAGGCAGCTGAGAATCGAGCAGCAGCGACTCGCTCGACTGAGAACAAGGCGGCCGCGAATAAGGCAGCAGCGACTCGCTCGAACGAGAACAAGGCGGCTGAGAATAAAGCAGCAGCGACTCGCTCGAACGAGAACAAGGCGGCTGAGAATAAAGCAGCAGCGACTCGTTCGACTGAGAACAAGGCAGCTCACGCACAGCCTGCAGCTCACGCGCAGCCTGTAGCCCATGCGCAGCCTGCCCCTCATCCACAGGCTGCACCTCGCCCTGCGGCTCGCCCCGAAAGCGCTCCTGAGAAGAAAGGCCCTGGAGGTAAAGAATAGCCTCGTCAGAAGCGAATTGACTGCGACGCATTGCGTCACGTAGCGTGCGGTACAGGAAAGTCGATTAACTCTTAGATTGGTGCGGGTCCACTCCGTGGGCTCGCGCCATTTCCTTTCCGGCGGTAGGCAGTGATCGAAGTGATGTCCCGCCGACGTGGAGATGCGCTCGCCGGCGACACTTACGCAAAGTTGCTAGGGCAGTTGTCGAGCCGCAAATTCGATGGAACGACTCCGGGGCTGCGCGATAACATACTGCAGTTTTATTCCGACCTCTCGGTTTCGATCGGCACGAAAAAAGACCAGGATCACTGGAAGAACGTACTGACAGAGTTAGACCAACTGAAGTCGATGAATCCGATTTCGACGTCCGCACCTAGCCCCGCCCAGTGATCACATCTGTCCCGGGGATCGCTCTGATATGTGCAGTCCCAGCCTTCAGCATTTTGCATCTGGTTCCAGCACTCTGCTCAGCCTCGCGCCAACGTCAGTTGTTCCACCGTTGCCGGCAACTGCAGGGCACACTGCAAGCAGCAGGAACCCCCATCAATAGGCTAGCTGTTTGCCTTTCGTCCCATGCCTCATCTCGAGCTACTGGGAGCGGGGCTGGAGTTTACAGGAACTAGCTTGTCTCGGCAAGCAGCGCTTGGCGTGTAGCGACGAGGGTGTTGATCAGCGACTCCTTAGGGAGCTTCTGGATGATCGGTTCGATGATCCATCCCAGCCCCAGGGGCACGTCACGCGTCAGCGAGATGGCCCGACACTCCACATACACACCACCCTCCCGCTCCTGGAATCGCCAGTAGGAATACAGGCGCCATAGAAATCCGCGACCGGTATCGGGCGGCAGCGCTCTCTCCTTCGGGCTTCCGGCGTGCTCCACTTCAGAAATCCGGGTCGTGTACGAGCGACAAACCCAGCGCAATCGATCCACCGAACGATAATGCACCTCATGATCGGTATCAAGGACTACCGTCACAATTTTCTTCTTGAGAAGCCGTAAGTAGATCTGGAAATCGTTGCCGCGATGGCTTATTAGCCTTGAGGCAATCACCTCGGGCTTGTAGATGTTCTTGTGGTTATCGTAGTCCTGCACCAGCGCCAGCACGTCTTCGACGGTTGTACCAGGAATAAATGAGGCGCCGATCCAGTCATGGATCAAACCACTCGGTACTTCGACGGGCCCGTGACCCGACCAGAATTGCGCTACAACCTGGCCTCCTCGGACCTGCTGCGCTCTCTCCGAATTGATATCGGACCACAGGAATGGGCTGCCGTCGCCCAGAGTCTGTTCCATGGCCGCTTCGGCGCCACGAATGTAAGCACTGAAACTCTTCAGTGTTTGCTGCTTCAACTGTACTGGGGTTGCAGTGTGCGCCATGACTTGGATGAGTAGCGGCGAAGCGTGCATCAGGATAAGGATGCAGAGTGCGGGCTTGGGGAACCCAGCGGTTCAGGACTGGGGAGAGACGAGCCCATCGTACCTGCGCGCGTTGGCTGCGGCGGACAAGGACGCTCCGCCACAACCAAGCAAGCGCAACGACTAAACACCAAAATCAACCCCACAGGATCGGATTTGGTCTGCTCCACCTCTCTGGGCGGCAGTGGGTTTGGCCAAGGCAACGGCAACCGAGAGTGGTCATGCGGTCTCCTTGGATTTCCGGTAATAACTGATCACGTTGTTAGTTGAACTGTCGTGCGCGAGCTTCGGTTTTTCTTTGCTCTCAAGTTCAGGAATGATGCGCTGCGCCAGAACCTTACCCAGCTCGACGCCCCACTGGTCAAACGAATCGATGTTCCAGACTGCGCCCTGGGTGAACGTGGAGTGTTCATATAGGGCCACCAGTTTGCCCAGGGTTTCTGGTGTCAGCCGTTCGGCCAGAATCGTATTCGACGGACGGTTGCCCTCGAATACCCGGTGCGGAACGAGCCAATCTGGAGTGCCTTCCGCCGCGACCTGCTCAGCAGTCTTGCCGAAGGCCAGCGCCTCGGCCTGCGCGCAGACGTTGGCAATCAGGATGTCGTGGTGCCGGCCCAGCGGGTTGAGCGTCTTCGAGAAAGCGATGAAGTCGCAAGGGATGAGCCTCGTCCCCTGATGAATCAACTGATAGAAAGAATGTTGACCGTTAGTTCCCGGTTCGCCCCAGTAGATTGGGCCTGTGTCGTGGGCTACTCTCTTCCCATCGAGCGTGACATGTTTGCCGTTGCTCTCCATCGTCAACTGCTGCAGATAGGCCGGGAACCGTTTCAGGTATTGCTCGTAGGGCAAGACCGCGACGGTCTGCGCCCCAAAGAAATCGTTGTACCAGACCGCCAGAAGCCCCATAAGCACCGGCAGGTTTTTCTTGAAAGGAGTGGTGCGGAAGTGCTCGTCCATTTGGTGGAAACCATCCAACATCGCCCGATAATTCTCCGGGCCAATGGCGACCATCGTCGATAAGCCAATGGCGGAGCACATCGAGTAGCGCCCACCGACCCAGTCCCAGAACTCGAACATGTTGGCCGTATCGATACCAAACTTCGCAACCTCTGCCGTATTCGTCGACACGGCAACAAAGTGTTTCGCGATCGCCTTCTGGTCACCGCTGAATCCGGCCAGGGCCCATTCACGAGCGGTTTGCGCATTCGTCATCGTCTCCAAGGTGGTAAATGTTTTCGAAGAGATGATGAAGAGCGTTTCCGACGGATCGAGATCGCGCACCGCCTCCGCAAAATCGGTGCTGTCGATGTTCGAGACAAAGCGAAACGTCATGTTGCGATCGCTGTAATACCTCAGAGCCTCATAAGCCATGACCGGCCCCAGGTCGGAACCACCGATGCCGACGTTGACTACGTTACGAATGCGCTTGCCGGTGTGCCCCTTCCACTCGCCGCTTCGCACCCGGTTGGAGAAATCCGCCATCTTGTCGAGCACCGCGTGCACCTTGGGCACCACGTTCTCGCCATCGACTACGATAGAGGCGCCTTTGGGCGCGCGCAGCGCCACATGCAGAACTGCCCGCTTCTCCGTGATGTTGATTTTCTCCCCGCGAAACATGGCAGAGATTCGTTCTTTCAGACGAGATTCCTCAGCCAATTGAATCAGCAACTCGAGTGTTTCACTCGTGACGCGATTCTTCGAGTAATCGAGAAAAAGGCCTAAAGCCTCGGCAGTCATACGTGTGCCGCGCTTGGGATCCTCTGCAAACAACTGTCGCAGGTGTAACTCCCGGATCTTCTTATTGTGAGATGTGAGGTTCTTCCATGCCTGGCGTTTGACCGCCGGACCCCTGGTTATTGCTTCGACGCGTGCTGCCATCTCGATCCTCCTGTCGTGTCTCCTGGGTACTTAGAGCATTCTCGCTTTCTGGACTTGGCGGAGGCCAGCCGCAAGCGAGAGCAACAAAGAGGGCAATTGAGATGCCAAGAGCTTTTGCCATCGGTGGCCTCTGTTGTGAGATTTCGTGTTCTGATGAAATCGGTTGGAAGGCTACCATAAAGGCGTTGAGAAAGCGAGTTCGAGACTTTCTGCACTGAACAGCACAGTTCGAAAATCGTCCGCTTAGGCCTATGCGTGGGGGTGAAGGTCAGCCACACTCTCGATAATTAGTGCCGGCGGTGGCTGCGATGCTTCCGGAACATGCGCGGATCATAGCTGAGCGGCTCCAGTTCTAGCACGACGATCTTCTTGTAGTCGGTATGCGCGGGATTGATCAGCCAGTTATTTTCGCTAGGCGCGAGAACAGAGGGCACCAGTAGCAAACAATTCTCTCCTCGTTGCGCGAATTCATCACCCAGCCGAGCGAGTTCGGGAGGAGCCGCCGATTCGCGCCAGTTTGCAGGCAGATCGCTGGTTTCAACATGCTCCCGGGCTAGATCGTTCGGGACTTCCGCAACCGCTAAAACCAGATCCCCGGGAGGATCGTCCACATCAAGATGGACGAAATACTCCAGCATCGCGAGAGATTGATGTTCCGAGGTATAGCTGAGGCGGGTTCCGGGGCTCGACCAACGTCCACCATAGCGGTAGGCTCCCTCGCCGTCAAAGGGAGTACGGGCATACGCCTTGCGCAAGACTCGATAAAGTCGGCTCAACTAATTCCGCCGTAGGCGATGCGGCCCAAGAGATTCTCCACCTGGCGCGCTCCCAGCTCGGTGTCAATGGCAGCGACGGGTGCGAGGCCGTCGAGGGCGCGGTTGGGATGCTTGAGCCAGCGCAGGGCACGCTCGTGGTCACCAAGATACTCATTCGCAATCGCTACAATCCGAGCCAATCGGTACAGCCGGTCGGATTCATAACGGGCCAGCCTTCCACTGCGACGGCGGCGCTGCAAGCTTCGAGGCGAAAGGTCAAGGGCGCTGGCGAGTTCCTTCAGCGTCAAACCAGAGGTTCGCATCAACTCCTTCAGTACCGCAGGAGGAAACCCCTCCCGGATCGCCTCGCGCAGGTCGCGGTCGCTAGTAAGCGCGCGGCCAAGGGTTTGCTCGCCCCCTAATTCCGCCACGACAGCTCGCAGTTCGTTTACCATTATGTCGCATATCATAGCGACAAATGGCGCTCTTGTCAAAAATGCGGCAGCCGTCTTTCTGGTTTGTCGGAAACCGCACGGCGGGGGTGGCTTATATGCCTTTCAAAATTCTTACAGCTTAAAGCCGCTGAACCTATAAAATCCGCGCATTGGAGCTCTGACGGCAAGTCGCTATTGCTTCCCGTCTTTGCCGGACCCATCGTTCCCGTCGTCTGCTTTGTCTCCACTCCCCGGCGTATCCACATCGCCCGGCTGCGTATCCGTTCCGCACGTCTCCTCTTGTCCACGGGACCTGGCCAGTTCGGTATCCACAGACGTCCGGCTCTGCTGCTCTGCTAGTTGCTCCTCAAGTCTTGCCAAGCGAGCTTCCAGATCGGCGGTCGGAAGGATCCGGAGCACAGAATTGCACAACTGGGCTAATGCACCAGCCGTGCGTGGGGGCATTTTCTTCGATCGGACGTCATGGATCGCTTCCGCAAGGATGTCGCGTAGATCCGCTGCATTCAGTGCGCCGGCAGCAGGTGGCTCAACAAGCTTGGAGCGATTCTTCCTCCCGCCGATTTGTCCAAGGGCGTGCGCCTGGTCCGGGTGGGCGTGGAAAAAGCATAATCCGCCGGCGCCCGCTGGTGCCCGGCACGCCGCACCTGCGGTCGTTTTCCCCTTACACGGTATTTTGGCCATAAGTTCTCCTTCTGTTCCGTTTGGTGTACACATATCTCTGGAGCAACTGTTCTACGCGTGCTTGCTCGCGACGAAACTCATCATCCGAACCTGCGCCGTACTCTCTTTCCCACCTTTGTTCCTCCTCCTCTTCTTCCACTTCCGTCAGGGGTCCACGTCGGCCCTGCAAGAAGTCGCGCACTGGACACGGCGGACAGGAACACAGATTCTTATCGTCGGGCTGCAACGGCAACCCGCTCGGCAGCCATCTCAGGTGGCCCAGATCGCGAAAGCCGTGTGCGGGGCAGCGAACATCCATGATGTTCTTGAGCTCTTCGGCGCTGTGGTAGGTTGTCTGCCCACCCGGTCTGCAACTGCACAACTTCCCAGTTGCCGAAAACGCTTGTTCGAGCGCTCGTAAGCGTTTTTCGAGAGCAGCAATGCCCATAATCTCCTGCAGCCCAACTTCCACGCGTGCCATGCCGCAACTCGCGACTGATCCGGCCAAGGGACGCTCAAAGCGCAGCCGCCGGAGGTAGGTTGATGGGTTGGCCACACTCTGCACAGCTGATAGAACAATGCTCCACTTCAATGCGCGTTTCTCCCGCTCCCATGGACAACAAACATCGCCGCTGTCGGAGCAACGCGCTCACGAGCTTTGCGAGACAGTCTGGAAATTTTCCTAGATTGTAGAAAGCGCAGTCCTGTTCGAAGAGTTCCACGCCAACACGTTCCGCGCAGGCCAGCAAGAACTCGAGTTGCGTTTTCCAGATTGGAGGTGGCACCGAAGATTCGTGACCGCTGGCCTTGCCGCGGTTATCCCTTGCGCGCTTTCCGCACGTTTCACACACGACTCGCCCGCCCAATTTCACGAGATCAGGTCTTTGCTTCGTAATCTCGATGGCGATGTGCTCGCGTTGGTCGATCAGGAAATTGATCCACTGCGCGACCGCCGTGATCTCCGCTCGAATCTGAGGGGACTGTCTCGGATCGTGATAAATGTGCCGCAGCATTCCTAATTGTTCACTTGCGACGTACATAGCTTTTTGCAGTTTGTGGTCGACCGCTCGCCAGGTCTGATTCGAAAACAGGCTCGTTTCACCGGATTCTCCAGTTCTCCTCGCATTTGCTCCATGTCCCGGTGACGATGCCGACGAATCAAAAGTCATACGCGCACCGTCGTAATCGTGACTTCGTCTTTAAGCATGGGAAAAACCCCCATAATCAGATACCCAAGGGCGTCGGTAATGTGCTGAAACCCAGTCGATTTGTCGGGGAGGTTCGTTCCCGCTTTGATGGTCAAACCGTCCAATGCGCGAATCAAATTCTTGCATTTGCGGTCGATAAATAACCGTCGCTGTCGATTCGCGTTTTGGAACATTGCATTCACGCTGTTGACGCGATCGATAATCGGGTAGGGTTTCAGGCTGTACACTTGCCAGCCAGCTTGCCTAATAATCACGTGGTCGGTTTGGCCCACGGCGGCACTGGTCTTGCGGGCAGCGCCGCTGGGATCGGGATGAACGACTCCTCTTAGTTGTGGATATCGGAGTAGTAATTCCTCCATCATTTCGAACGTATTGCTGTTTGGGAGAACAATTTCTGCCGATACGTGACACTGGCCACCGACCTTTTGGGCAACGACGGCAGTCATCGGGTCGACATTGAAATCCATGCCGACTAACAGCGGGAGATCGGGGATCAACGGCACGTCAGCGACGTTGAGGTCCCGCGAAAATGCATGGTACACACGAGCGCTCGGGAGTTCGAAGGAGGCCTCAATTTCCTGGGCATACAGCTTCGGATCCATGGTGGACCGCAGAAGCGCTAACTCGTTAGCGGAGACGTAGCCCCCCTCGGCCGTGGAATAGCGGAACGCTGCGGAATCTGGCCGGGCCGGGGCTTCGTAGTACAAATCGTAAAAATGATTGCGGCCCCAGGGGGTGCTCATGAGTAGAGCCCGTCCCTCTTTGTCCGCAAGCATGGGTCGGACGACCTCCGGCCAGAACTCGGCCTGCATAAACGCACATTCGTCCAGCACCGCGAAGTCGAGCCCGGTGCCACGTAACGATCGCGGGCCATGCACCTTAATGATCGAGCCATTCACAAGCTCAATCTCCAGTTTCGATTCCGACACGCGACGCGTGAGCACCGGGGGGACCAGTTGCTTGAGTGTGCGCCATCCCATCTCTTCCGCTTGCCGCTCGCTCGGTCCTATGTAGTAGCAAACCTGGCCGGGCGCGCTGGCGGCGTGACAGAGCAGCTTGAACAATCCAAGGGTCGTTTTGCCCCATCGTCGGCCCGCTGCGAGCACGATGATCCGCACGCCGCACAGGAGGATTTGAAGGTGCGCAGGGCCGAAGTCTCGGTGCACAGATACAATCCGCGGGGGAACGCTCCGGTTCCTGGCACTGCTCGCGCGAGCGTCGGGGATCTGATCTAACAACGACACAGGCCCTCCAGCGGTCCAGTCGCCATGCAACTTCGCGCGGCGCGGCCTAAAAATGAGCGTGGGCAGGGCTGGTGATACTGAGGTGGAGAAAAGGCTTGTGAGGCGGGGGAAGCGCCTAGGGAAGAATCCGATTTAACGCGCGAAAACAGTGCGAGGGGCATCTGGACCTCAAGTCACAAAAATAAAGCCACGTGACCCGTGGTCCCGAATCCCTCGAGACTCTTGGGACCTCCAGCCCCCAGCTGAAGCCTGTACCTGCTCAGATCGCCAACCGGAGCAGGTCAAGGGCGAGGTTTCCCTCGCGTAATCCAAAGATGAAGAAGTCTGCTTCGATAGTCAAGACAAAAGTCGAGCAGGGTGTTGCGAAAGTTAACCCATGCTCCCCAGCTCTCGCTGTCGCTTGATATTTCGCGAAGATTTCACTCCGATTTTATCTTCCCTTTTCTCCGCGCCCCGAAAGCCGCAGAATCAAAAAATAGTAGAGGAAGACCTGGACTGGTGGATCTGACTCTATCCAGTTTCGTACGGCCATGAAACAGGAAGCTATCTTTAAGGTGACTAGGAGTGCCTCCACGCTGGCTGATCTCCGAAGATTTTGTGCGGGAACCGTGGACGACGTTTTCTGCTGACACCCAACATGGCAGCGAGCTGCGAGTCACCTGGCGATTACTCCTTAGCCTCGATCACCGCTGGCAGAGAGAGGACGATGGCAGAGCACCAGGTGCAGTCTTACAGCGGGATTGCGCCCGCGGTGGAAAAAAACGGGAAACATGTCAGAGTCGGCGGTACTCGCGAGAGCCCGTCGTAGTGCACGGTACGACGAGAACCGATTGCTATTGAGTAATCTATATCATTAGTTTATATTTCTCATGTGCAATATATTCCGAGACAATTGGCAACCGTGCTTCTGGCTGCATCCCGGCACTTCCCGGCGGTTGTCGTGACGGGGCCGCGTCGCGCGGGGAAAACCACCCTTTTGCGCAAGTTATTTCCGAAGGCGCGCTACGTGCTGCTCGAAGACCCTGATATGCGAGCGCGAGTGCGCAGTGATCCGCGCGCCTTTCTTGAGGAACTGCAGCCTCCGGTGGTATTCGACGAGATTCAAAATGCCCCGGAATTGCTTGCCTACGTCCGTACGCTTATCGACACCAAGCCCCGCCGCATGGGTCAGTGGCTGTTCACTGGGTCTCAGGAAGCTCCGCTCATGCGCGGCATCACGGAATCGATGGCCGGGCGCGCCGCCATTCTTCAGCTCCTTCCTTTCAGCCTCGCAGAAACCCCCAAAGTGGATCTGCTGCACGGAGGCTTCCCCGAAGTGCTCGCGCGTCCTCAGGCTCGCGGCCTTTGGTTCGCCTCCTACCTGCAAACGTATCTAGAGCGGGACGTGCGAGCGATTACAAATGTGCGTGATCTGGTGACCTTTCGCCGGTTTCTTTCCCTGCTGGCCAGTCGCCATGGTCAGGTTCTCAACAAGACCGACCTTGCGGCACCCCTCGGGGTCTCGGTTCCAACCATCGGCGAGTGGCTCTCCATTCTGGAAGTGACCGGTCAAATCATTCTCGTGCCGCCATACTTCGAAAACTTCGGAAAGCGGCTCATTAAGTCACCAAAACTCTACTGTGGAGACTCCGGGCTCGCCTGTTATCTGCTGGGAGTGACCTCCGCGGCTGAGCTCGAGCGTTCCCCTTTTCTGGGCGCCCTGTTCGAGGGCTTCGTCGCGGCGGAGATACTCAAGAGCCAGGCCAATCGAGGACGGCAGAAGGAGCTGTACTACTTTCGCGATCAGCAGGGCTTGGAGGTAGACTTCCTGGTGCCACGACCCAACTCAAACTTGTGGTTGGTTGAAGCCAAAGCTGGGAAGACAGTCCGGCCGTCCATGGCCGCTCCGCTCCTCTCATTGCGTCGAGCCTCGCCCAAACGGTCCGGGCGGTTGATCGTAGTCCACCGAGAGTCCCGCTCGCAATTGCCGACCGCCGCGATCGCCCGCGGGGTTGAAGCTCTTGATGTTGGACGATTCATCCAGGTGCTGGGTCGCTCCAGATAGCGACCCGCGCCGCGCCGGACTCCGAACTGAGCCGCGGCGACCGGCATTCGTCTTTGTACAGCCAGATCCCGGTCACCAGCGGCAATCGAAACGGCAAAGCTGCTGTTCCAAAGAGAGAGCCGGAGTCATCCGAGCCCAATAGAGAGAAACAGCAGCAAAACTATCTGCTTTCACGGTTTTTCTCACCAAATGGTGCGAAGAGCCCGTGACCGTCGGATCGCGCGGTCCGCAGTAAGCAGAGACAGTCCCTCGACCAGCGCGGTGGCTCCTATGATGCGATCCGCTGGATCCTTAGGATATGTTACTGGAAGTCCGAGGGCGCGCACGCATGCGCGGCCGCTGATCGGTAGGATAATGAAGCGCGCCTCGACCTCACGCAGGAAAGACTCGAGGCTGATATCGAGCCGGATGCGTCCTTTGCTCGAGAGCGTAGCCAACTCCAGGAGAGTAATGTCGGAGATGGCTAATCCGTCCCCATTCCGACGCGCGTCGTCAATGGCCGCTCTTGCGTTTTTGGAGAGTTGAGTTTGGTCAAGCGCCAACCAGACGACAACATGCGTATCGACAAGAATCACCCGAGCTCCCCCCAGTCTTCACGCGAAATCGCCGGGGAAACGACATCGCCTGCAATCGCACCCTTGCCAGCGAGAAAATTGTAGATGTCGTCTAAGTCTTTCTCGGCAGGGATAAGCTTCACTACTGGTTTGCCACGTTTTGTGATCACAACCGTCTCGCGTTTAGCCTGAACTTCATCCATGACCGCAAGACAATGGACCTTAAAAGAACCTGCAGCCATTTTCTTCATTCGGAAACTCCTTAATCATGGTCATTATACCATGGTCGTGATGGCGAGTGGCGAAAGTGAGATTTTGCCGCAATCGTGTCAAAGAGGGGTGATCTGTTGTGCTATGGCACTTCCTGGAACCACGCCGTGTGCCTGCGAAAGACCGATGGCTCACCCGTGGTGCGCCTCGGCGATGGATGGGCCGCACACCTGTCCGCCGACGGGAAGTGGGCACTCGCCGTGGTCCAATCCCGTCCGCCGCAGCTCGTGATCTATCCCACGGGTGCCGGCGAGACGCAGCAACTCAACCGTGGCGAGATCGAAAACTACGTGACCGCCCAGTGGTTCCGGGACGGCAAGAGCGTGCTCATCAACGGCAACGAACCCGGAAAGAGTACGCGCTTCTAGTACAGAAGATCGGTAGGCAGGAGATCGGCGGGGTCGCTCCCCGGCCGGTAACTCCAGAAGGTACCCGTGACGGGTGGCTCTCCTCGGACGGGAAACTCGTACTGGCGCGGGGACCAGAGGGGAAATACTCCATTTATCCGATCGCGGGTGGAGAGCCGTGGCCTGTGCCTGGGCTCACGGAGACGGACGTCATCGCACAGTGGAGCGCGGATGGGCGCTCGGTGCTGGTCTATCGCCGTGCCGAGATTCCGTGCCGTCTTGAGCGCCTCGAGCTCGCAACCGGGCACCGGACGCTCTTTAAGGAGTTCGCGCCAACGGACCGCGCCGGCCTCCTGTCCATGCGAGAGATCTTCATCACTGACGACCTGCGATCGTACGCGTACACGGCCTACTACCAGGTGGCGAGCCTGTTCGTATCGGAGGGCGGGCAATGACATGAGCACTCACATCCAACGCATGTGCCGCCGCCGACGGACCGTTTGACTAAGTTGCATTATCCGAAGCATTGCGATTGGGACAAACTTCCCTAATCGGTAAGGTAAGGTTTGCCCGTAATCGACAAGGTAGAAGGCGGGCACGTTGGATGGCAAAACGATGGCGAGGTCTGGACGCCGCTCGTCACAGCATCTTCCGAGCTTTCGCTGGTCTCTTGGCTGCCTTCGCCTGCTTCGAGGATTTTGTTGCCTTCTTTGGTCGCCGACCTTGATGCTCGCCGTTTCCCTGGTGCTTTCCCGATTCTAGGATCCCCTGCCAGGACAAGATCGCAGGTGTGCAGCACTGCTTCCTCGATTTCCTGCGCATCGGCTGGAAGAACCTGCCAGCCCGTCACCTTCTTCCCCAACACTTGGATGGATCAGGTCGTGGACGTACCGAAACAACAGGGCGTATCTGGACCCATTTGCGGCGTTTTGCATTGGCACGGTGGGATGCACTTTCCCGTGAAAAATCTGCTACCATCACTATTTCGGTGAGGTAGCCATGCCCCAATACGTAATCGAGCGGGAAATCCCAGGCGCAGGCAATTTGTCTGATGCGGAGCTGCAGGTAGTCGCCAGAAAGTCGGTCGGCGTGCTGAAAGAGTTGGGACCGGACATCAAATGGCTCCACTCCTACGTCACCGGCGATAAAGTCTATTGTGTGTACCTGGCGCCAGACGAGGAAACGATTCGCGAACACGCACGCCGCGGAGGTTTTCCGGCAAATCGTATCTCGG
>Ga0074044_10000698_pt1 | contig 31420 bp, 13 predicted proteins | sample BogForMeECP23OM1_FD_94443 | JGI IMG/M metagenome (GOLD analysis project Ga0074044, IMG submission 94443) | Bog forest soil microbial communities from Calvert Island, British Columbia, Canada - Bog Forest MetaG ECP23OM1 | ecosystem: Environmental > Terrestrial > Soil > Wetlands ...
TGCTGGCACTTTTTGCATATATTACCGCGAGCCGCGGAGTCCTACTTCACAAGACTTAGAGCTGATCGAGTTGGCGACGCACGTCGCGCGCGTCGCGATCGAGCGCGATCAACAGGAAATTTCTTTGCGTGAAGCCCAGAACGAACTGGCTCATGTCAGCCGGGTAACAACCGTGGGAGAATTCGCAGCATCGATCGCTCACGAAGTTAACCAACCGCTGGCGGGCATTTTGACTAACGCTAACGCCGCCCTGCGATGGCTGGCTGGGAATTCGCCTAATCTCGCCGAAGCTCAACAAGCGATCGGCCGCATCATTCGCGATGGGAATCGAGCTGGCGATGTGGTCTCCCGCATGCGAGCACTCTTCAAAAAGGCGCCGGCAGCGAAAGAGCCTCTGGATATCAACTTGGTCATCCAGGAAGTTCTCATGCTAACCCAGCCCGAATTGCAAAAAAATCGCGTATCACTGCGGACCGAATTCGCCGTTGATCTACCAACCGTACTAGGGGACAAAATTCAGTTGCAACAGGTGATCCTCAATTTGGTAGTGAACGCAATCGAAGCGATGAGCGGAGTTACCGAGAACCAGCGAGAGCTGCAGGTGAGTTCGCAAAAAATCACCGAAAGCCATTCTGAATCAGGCCAAGAAACGATCGAAGCTAAAGCGGCAGGTGAACCGGGATTGACCTCTCTATTGATTGCAGTCCGAGATGCGGGGCCGGGGTTGGATCCAACGGAATTGAAGCACGTTTTCGAGACCTTCTATACCACCAAATCTCATGGGATGGGTATGGGTCTGGCAATTAGCCGTTCGATCATCGAAGCTCACAATGGACGTCTGTGGGTCACGGCAAACGCGCCACGAGGCGCAGTTTTTCAGTTCAAGCTGCCATGCATCCCGGCTTGATTGGGCAGCGCCGTGGAGCGGCCTCGCTTGCGAGGCTGACGGAACACCTGTACTTTTTTGCCTACACAATCTCCAGTCGGATTCATGCTGTTCTATGTGAGAATCGCACCAACTCCCCTCCAAGAGCATCCGGCAACTCGAGCAGCCAAAAGCTGCGAAGCAGGCTCGGGTACCACCTCGAGGGAACGCAGAAGGCTCCACTCTACGGCCATCGCCGGCTGCCTTTTGTCGAAGAGCTTGGGTATTGAACTCCGGCGTGTGGGTAAGTGGCCGGAGAAAAATACTCACGGCCGCAATGCCCAAAAAGCGGCGGCGTGTATAGTTCATTGCTTCCGACATTTTGATCGTATTCATTGGTGAACCATCCTTGGCTCCCCGACTATCAACTTTACGACCGGCGCTATGCCAAAAGGATGACTCCGTAGTCCGGTTCGCAGACGCAAATGCTATGCCAAAGCGTTATAGTGCTTTTACAAAACTTTCAATCGCAGCCACTTGTGATTTTGACGTGTCGAAGATCGGTCAAACATTGAGAGTTATGTTCTCGCCAAAGCCGTCAAAGGCGAAAGCCGTGGACAACTTTGACACGGAGATGAAAAGACGTGCGACAGGCTCGTTGAGAAAAAATCGCGAAAAAAAGTCTTCATAATTGCCATTAATTTCAGAATTTGCTTTCCTGAAGGCCGTAGAGAGTTCACCATAGCAATGGTATGGCAGAGTCATCCGAAACGTCAGCGAAAGATTCTAGCAGGGAATCCAAAGGCGCCGAAACCGGTGCAGGTCAATCGGGCCCGCTCCCGATTGTCGTAATTGACATGGGAAGGGTTCGATCCCGGAGGATTGAAGATTTAAAGGACGGAGAGGGTCCGCTGATCGATGAGATTGACGAGACGCTTGCCCGCGTCGAAGATCGTTATGCAGATGAACTGAAGGGAAAAGAAGTTTTACCTGTTGTGCTAATCTATAGGCGGAAAGTCCGCCGATCTCGCTTTGGCTTTTTTCGGTGAGATCGATATGAAAAATTAAACTCCTGAACTCATGAGTAGACTGATCAAAATTCCACGTACTGGCCGCCGGGTAATTCTGGTCGATAAAACGAGGGACGACGATCCCAAGTTAGTGCGCTCAAGTTCTGACCGCCCAAGGCGAACTACCAGCAGACGCCGATTCATCCAAAAGCTTGAACGAGGTCTCACGGGAATTGGCGAACGCACTCTCGACGCCGCGAGGAGTGGGTTAGGAACCTACGTCGAAGCTCGCGACCGGTCGGCAGCAAACAAAACAGATGGGGCTTATAAGGATTTTGGTAAAAACATCCGAAAAGCTTATCGTAATTATCTCAACGAAAAGGCCGACATACGAGCCGATATCATCGACTTCGTCGACGATTTAATCAGATCCCGTAGGGACGACGATGACGATGACGATGACGACGATGAGGACGACGATTGAGTAAGAACAATTTTTCATAGACAAGTATAAGTCAGCTCGGACTGCATCAGCTCCGGATGGGAATAAGCGGGGGGTGCAGAGTCCGTCATGTTCGCCCGATAACGGCAGTCCGGTGAAAAACCTGAATTGAACCAGGCGCTCCCTGGCCTCAATTCAGGTTCTTCTGAGGTTCGTGGTGTCCGCTGCGACCGTGGACTGTGCCGAATGGCGCGAAGACAAGGAGAATTCAGGACGATCCCTTGACCAGGATAGACCCATTTAATCGTCCTCGAACTCCTGATGGGCAACCAGCACATTCCTCACCCAAAAAAGCCGCGGCTTTGCTGGATACTCGAACTCGTCCTCGGGACTTATCGTTGCTCGTAATCGTACTCGTGCTCGACCGGTGAGCGATGCCCGCGGCGCACCCACCGATTGGAAATACGCTGGATCAACGATTAAATCCTCCTTATCAATGCACTCAACTTCGCCTTATCCAAGCCAAATGGAGTCATGATCGCATTGGCCTGTGAACGTGACGACCGGCTAAGATTCCTTATCACGAAACCAGCTAGTGTTCCGGATGGTCCCAAATCCAGATACAAATACGCTCCGGTAGATTCCACTAGCCTCACAGTTTCATCAAATCGCACGGGAGCACGGATAACGGTTTCAAAATACCCGCCTTGTATCACATCCACGAACCCGTAATGCGTACACGAAATAACCCGGCAATGAGCCGCCCTCTTTGGCTCAGACAGATTTAAACAGCCGTGCGTCAGGGCTTGATCAACATAGGAGGAATGATAAGCAAACTCCACCGGAAGAAGAACTGAGCTAATACCGCAATCACACAAACCTTCGTGCAATTTCTGCACAGCATCTTTCGTTCCAGAAACCACGAAATGCTCTTTCGAGTTCACGGCAGCGACTTCCAGCGAAGACGCTAAATCGGGAAACCGGCGGAGGACATCGAGCGAATCGAGGATAGCTAGCATCGCTCCGTAAGGGCACGTTGCCGCCAGAACCTGCGCTTGGCGGATGACGGCCCGCAATCCCTCGGCATAGGCAATTGTTCCTGCAACGCAATGAGCAACAAATTCGCCTAGACTATAACCCAGCACGTATCTGGGTCGCATTCCCTTTTCTATAAGAGTTTGGGCAAGCGCATACTGCAGCACAAATAAAGCAGGGTGCGAATGAATCGTTTTGACGAATGGAATCCCGAAACCGCCCTCTCGGTCATAGAGGATTTCGGTCAAAGAAAAGCCCATTTCGCATTTGACAACGACGTCGCCGCAATCGATCCATTTTTTGAAGATCGGCTCCTCCTCATATAACCGTCTACCCATCCCGGCGTACTGAGATCCTTGACCAGCAAACATCCAAATCACTGGCTTATTCATAAATAAGTCGAGGCGCCACAGGCGAAAAAAATTCGGTTAATCTGGAGAGCGATGTTTCAAGCGTAGTCGTATTCGGAAGCGCTATGGAGATCGAAAATCCATCGATTTCCCAGCAATAGAACTTGTACTGAGCGAAGTTTACGAATCTCCCCTCCCTTACCGGACCAGCTTTCTTTAGACAGCTAATTTCCAAAATCTCGAATGGACAGGCCAGTCCACAGCGCAAAGCTTTTGAAACAGCCTCCTTAGCCGTCCACGCATGCGTGTAACAGTTTAGCCGTTCTTCTCGATTAGCGTCTAGAAACTCCTTTTCACGCGCTGTCATCTCACTGGCCAGCACGGTGATCCTGGATGGAATGATTACCTCCACGTCGATTCCCATCGGATGGGCATCGGAGTAGGCCAATGCCATAGCAATTCCGTTGCTATGACTGATACTAACGGAAAGGCGATCGGTGGACGGAGACCTCACAATAGGCTGATGAAAAACACCCGAGAAAATCTCGATTCTACTATAATCGCATCCGCACAGAAAATGTTCCAAAGCGCGTTTCGCAGCAAAACGACCGAGGAGAAAATCAATCTTTCTTTTCTGAAATTGCAGGGAACGATAATAGATTACTTCGTTGGGATGTAACACATTCTCGTGATCATGATCTAAGGCCGAAAAAACCTCTATTGAAGTCGCCGCCACCGTAACTTGAAATCTTCCTGTCTCACTCTGCAAAGCGAGCACCAGCGAACGTCCTGCTTCCCTGTGATTTAACATCGGAAAAGAGCGATCACTCGAGACAAACTACGACAACTCCTGTCGCGCACCTCTGACGTCCACTGATCTCGTCCCTAGAAGGATCTTCCGCAATGTGATCAGAAGGAGTATAATGAAAACGACATGAACGACTGGGTGCCGAATGACTGCCAAAAAATGCTCCATGTCGGAAGCTGCATGCTTGCCAGTAGCTAGAATCATTAAGATCCGCCCTAGAGTCAAGATCGACGTGATCAGTAAAACGCTTATAGCGAAGCGTACTATTTCGGAGATTACCAACGGAATCTTATTGATTTGTTGAATAAAGCGAAACGATCTGGTATCCAGATAGTCTTGGAATTTGACTGACAGGTCCGAAGTAACTCCTCCCAATTCGTTCAGTTGCACTGTTACTGCGCTTGGCAGTTCTCGCAGCGCGGTAGTCAGATTCCTCGCCATTCGCTGGCGTATCCTTCGTGCTCGTGCGCGAAACCACTTGCGAAATTCTCTGCTTGGTTGCGTCTTCTCGTGAAGCCTATAAACCATCAAATCGAGATGGGTATTGGCTCGAGAGTACCGTAAGAGCTCCGGTGACATGATTACTTCATATTTTTTGGAAATTCGCATGATCTCCGACATCGCTCCACCAAAGCACTTCTCCTGCCAGGAGACGTTTCTGCTTCGGCCCGAGATAACGAATTGGCGCATCACTGTTTCCATCTCAAAACGGTACTGGTCAATCTGCATCGGCGGTAGAGGTTCATTCAGTACCATCATCGCAAGTGCGGCTCCCGAAACGTCACCATTCGCAATGCTTAGCATAAGACGAAGAAGAATCTTTCTGTAGCGGCCAGAGAGAGTCCCGCAACAGCCAAAGTCCAACCAAACAAAGGTATTGTCCGGTTTCACCAAAATGTTCGCTGGATGAAGGTCCGCATGGAAAATCAAGCTCTCGAAGGTTTGCCAATAGAAGACCTGCAGTAAACGTTGGCTAATCTTTCTCACATCGTACCCCTTGGTTTCCAAGTCATTGATGAGTGCGCGGTCGCCACTCTGCACGGCGTTCAGGATCTCGTTCATCGATATGCCTTCAACGAACTCCGCCACCATCATATTCTTAGTACAGAGTCTGAGAAACACCTTGGGCGCAGTGACGTAATCGTTGTCTCTCGTTTCCCGACGGAACAGATCCCCCTGGCGCGCCTCTAGAATGAAGTCGATCTCGTCCCTCAACATTCTTTCGCATTCATCTACCACATTCGAAATCCTTCCCGCCGGCATCAAGCTCAAATATTCGAACAGGCCGATAAAAAAGCGCAACACCTGCATATCGGCCAGAAATACCCGCTCGATATTCGGACGCCGAATCTTTACCGCAACCTTCTCACCGCTCATTAGATAGGCCTGAAAGACAGATGCAATCGAACCCGAACCAATCGGTTCTGGATCGAACACTCTGAAGACTTCATCGGTGGGGCGCTTCAGCTGCGCTTCGAGAATCTCAAGAGCAGTCTCGCGAGGGATCGGCTCCACATCTTCCAGCAGCCGGTTGAGCTCATCGCAATATTCTCGGGGTAAGACGTCGCTCCTGGAAGCTAACTGTTGACCCACCTTAATCGCGATCGGTCCAAGACCTTGAACAACCTCTCGGAGCCGGGCGCCCTTCTTGGCTGGCGATCCGCGCATTCGCAGATCGTCCCAGAGGTTACGCACAGAGAATCCCATCATCGCCATCAGGTACGCCCAAAGCCGTCCAACAACATACAACGCGAATGTTCTATCTGGTCCAGACGCTCTCTCCACTGCAGCTTCTCGGACCCGATGCGACGAACGGCCGATCTTTTCTCGTCGGGGAAGCGGAACAAATACCCCTCGGCCAATAGGAGCGCTCCGCGGATAATCAGACATGTGATCTAGAATAAGCTGTTCAGCACGTCCTGCTTCTGCCAGTTCATAAAGTTTTTATGAATTTTGCCACGATATCATTAAATTCCTCTGGCTTCTCTTGAAAACACATATGCGCCGCGTCCCGGATTACCTTCAAAGCCGGTCCATTGAGCCAGGCGTTTTCAGTTACCTTCTGATTCTGCGGACCATCCTCCTCCATAAAGTCACCGTCGCCGGGAGTCTTCACGAACGCTTTCTGAATGTCCTCCATATCCTGACGTGAGAATATCGTGTCCTTGTTCCCCCAGACCAGAACAGCCGGGACTTTCACAGTGTCGAGTTCCGGAGTTACTTGTTCCCGCAAACCCATGGCCCGGAATGCTAACCCGAGCCCGCGCATCGTGTTATTATCGACAAAGTCATTTTCCGCCTTCTTGATGAAATCGGGATGTGCTGCAACGAACTCCGAAGCGTAGATTTGCTTCATCACGCTCGGCGCCATCAATCGGAGGAGCGACTTGTCTATCCAAGGAAGATACTTCGGATCGGAGTGCAAAAAAAACTCGATCGCCTCGTACCCCAATACATTGCTGAATGCCTGCTTCCAATTCGTTAGCGCCGTGTCGACTAATACAACGGCTGAGTACGAATTATAGTATGTCACTGCATACTGCATAGCGATCATTCCGCCCATTGAATGACCGCAGATAATCGGATTCTTGATCTCAAGTTTTTGCAACAGCGCATACAGATCGGTTGCTAAATCGCCTACCGTGTAGGTCTTCCGTAAGCCGCGCGTACCACCCATCCCCCGCCAATCGTAGGCCAGCACAGTCTGCATCGATGAGAAGTAGTCTATCTGGATTTCCCAGCAGGAGAGAGCGAGCCCGAAACCGTTGACAAAGACTATGGGTGTTCCCCCATTCTTTTTTAAAAAATAGCGTGTCGAAATGCCACGCACATCGATTGTATCTGTTCGCACTTTTTCACTTTCTTTTTCGTCCACCGACAAAAGCCGTTTCCCGTGCCATTCGCCGCATCTAATTCCCGAATAACGTTTCGATTCTATCCCGGACCTCCGGCAAAGCGAATGTGATCCTGTGCATAGCCACCTCCCTTTGCACTACGGATGGCAGTTCTTCTCGTATTTCCGCAGTCAGTCGCCTTTTCAATTCTATCAGAGAAGTACGTGGCTTGTCCGCCATGTCCCTCGCCAGATGCATCGCGGCTACAATCACTTTTTCTTTCTTCGTCACATTGACAGGAGCGCTACGGTCTCGCAATTCACCACCATGGTAGCTCCGGGCGGAAAACAGCATTTCCGCACCCAGATAATCCCCGAACCGACGCGGAATAATATAGGTCGCTCCAAATCCAGGCGTAAAGCCATACTTCATAAAGTTAGTGCTATAGATTGGCTCCTCTCCCAGAATAACGACATCAGCGTAACAGCCGAGCACGAATCCTCCCCCCAGCGCGTGCCCTTGCATGGCGGCAATCACAGGAACGTCACACTGAAGAAAGATGTCATGAAAATTCATATCGGTGAACTGCACCTTGCCTTCCAGAATCCCGATCAGTTCTTCTTTTGTGCCCCCGCAGCAAAAATAGTTATCGTACCCATGAACAACCACCACTTTTGCTTGCCCGTCAGTCCGGATTCGCTCAAACGCCTCGCGCAAACCTTCGATCAAGCGGAGAGAAAACGTGTTCCGATATTCACGATCCTCCATGATCACACACGCAATCGCGTCCTCCTGGTAGTTCAACTGAACGACTCTATTCATCGCCGGTGCCTCCCCTTTTACCTTTCACCACTCGTCTGCTCCCATGGGAACTGCTTATGAGCGACAAAATTGGTGATATTTCGAATTACCTTCGGTTTGGAAACCAATCTCGTGATCTCATTGACCGCAAATTCCTCGGTCTCAGCACTGATGGGCCACATGCGCCGGAAATACCGTTTCAGTTCGTGAATCGTTTCTTCCTCCAATCGGCCCACGCGCAGCATCCATCTTCGGATCGCGTCGTCCAAATCATCCGTGACCTCGTCCACCAAATGAAAATCAAATGCTTCCCGCGCACTAACCGCTTGCGTCGTCAGGGTCATCCGGTACGCGGGTTGGAAGCCAATTCTACGGATAAGATACGGCAACACGCAGCAGGGTAAAAGTCCCCACAAGGCTTCGGAAAGGCTAAATTGGCTTTTCTGAGAGGCGACGGCCAAATCACTTGCTGCCACCAGGCCAACGCCACCCGCAGTCACGCGTCCGTCGATTTTAGCGACAATAACTTTCGGGACCGACGTGAAACGATGAATCAATTCTATATACTTAGCACTTCGCATGGACTCGTGATTTTGGGCCGCTGCTTCCGCCGCTACCTCCGAAAAATCCATCCCGGTGCAGAAGACCCCGTTCGCGCCTTCGACCACCACCAAACGACATTCTGGATCCGCTTCTGCTTTATCGAGCGCCCGATGGAAATCATCGATCAATGCCGCATTGATACTATTCTGGTTTTCCGGCCGGTTAATCACCAAACCCAGTGTCCTTGGGCCTTTTTTTACCCGCAGGGTCTCCATAAAGTCACCTTGATCTCATTGCCATTTGCCTAAATCCCTTGATCTACCGTGGAGAGTTTGGCGGGGTTTGCGGCCGTAGACCAACTAACTCCACGCATATTCACGATGATAATTCTTCACCCGTTTCAAGACCAGAAGCTGCCTCCCCTCAAAGAAGTCTGCATAAATATTTCCGTACGGACTGATATCAATATCCTTATCTTGAATGCCAAAGATCCATTCCATATTTAGATCCAACAGAAAGTCATACTCCTGGATGGTAAGCTCGTACCGATCATCCAGTGCATCCTTAATCTTCAAGGCAACTAACTTTTCATGCGAACGCTTCGTAAGAATGCCGCTATAAAACTCTGATGAACATCCCGACCCATACGAAAATAGCCCGACCCGCCGCGAGCTGGAAAAGTCCCCATAATCGATGAGACTGCAAAGGGCGAGATAAAGAGTCGCAGAGTAAATGTTTCCAATTCGCACACAGTGTTTAAGTGACACGGCCACACGTTTTTCAAAGTCGCTGTCACTCACGCTCGGAGCTGCCTTCTTCAGCTTACGCATCATCATGCGATGCGCGCCCTTGACCATTCCCGCGAACGGCGTGTGAAAAGCGAGGTAATCGAACGACTCCTGAAAATCGACATCCATCACTCTCTCGGAGTAAGCTTTATAACTGTTCTCAAGACAGTCGAGGTACGAGAGTAAAGAAGTATCCGGATCCCCCAGCTCCAAATGCGCCTCTGGTCGACAAGTATCCATTACCTCATAGCCATAAACGCCGTTTGCACCTAAATCGAGTTCCAGTATTTCAGGCTTATCGCTTACCAGCATTGCTACCGCCCCGACTGCCTGGGATGGCTCAGCGTAGGTGTTCTTCGCGGCTGCTCGCGCTGTGTCGGTAGCGATGACCAATACTTTCGCACCTGGTGATACATTGGCGGCTACAAAATTCGCCGCTGTCTGCAAAGCGGCCGTGCCGCCGTAGCACGCCTGCTTGATCTCAAACAGGCGACAATTGCGGTTAAGACCCAAATAATGATGTAGATAGGTACTTATCGACTTACCGAAATCTAAACCGGATTCTGTCGATGTAATTACCATCTCAATGCGGTGTTTTTCTTCTTCACTGAGTTCGTCGATTATCGGTCTTGCGGCGTTGACTCCGTTCGTAACCGGATCTTCACAGGGAAGGCCCACCGATTTCTTTTCCATCATCAAGTTATCGAAGCGTCCCGGATCTAATTTGCGGGCAGCAAAAAGCGTTCTGATGTCTAAAAAGGTTTTACCCCCGTAAATATTGATGGATTCTATTCCTACCTGCATAATTGCTCCCTCTTGTTCCAAACCGTCGCGAATGGCGATCGAATCGAACGATTTGTTCCTCATTGGTTTTGGCGATTCTCATAATTCCGGGAGGAAGATCGAGGCCGGTTGCAATATGAGCCGCGGCTAAGGCCGGCTCGCCGTTCCAGGATCTGAAACGAAGCGGGCCCATGTTTTCACCGCAGCGTCCTGCCCAAAGGCGAAGACTGCACCATCAGATGGTCGAGCCGCATCCCGAGCAGCGGTGATAATCGGTACACCCACCACATCACTCGCGCCATGCGCGACTCAAGAAAAATGGCTTCGTTCCGCGAAACCGCATTGAGAGCCTTGAGGGCAAATGCGTCCGGGGAAATAGGTTTCAGCGCATCGATCATCCGGTTGAGTTCCTCCGCAGTTAGTGGAACTAGCTCCTTTCCATACTTGCCGCCGCCAACCAGCATGTCAGTCTTCACGAAGGCCGGACAAAGCACGCTGACCTTTACGCCGTGCATTGCCGCCTGACCTCGAAGCGAGATGGAAAGGCCAAATACCGCGTGCTTCGTCGCCGTATAGCCAACGGAACGACCTGAAGGCCCCAAGGCTGCTGCGGACGCTGTGTTAACAATGTGACCGAACCCTTGCTCTTTCATTACTCGGTAAGCGGCATGTACGCCGTTGACAACACCAAGCAGATTCACTTCTACCATCTTCCGCCAATCCTCAATCGAGTAATGATGGACCCCTCCACCCACCGCAATCCCGGCATTATTGAATAAAAAGTCTAAACGCCCGTTCTCAACGGAGATCCTTCGGACTAGGTCATCAACGCAGGAAAAATCTGTTACATTCACCTTGACCGCAAGCGCTAAGCCACCTTCCCGAATGATCGATTCTGCTGCCTCTTCGACTCTGTCGCCTTGCAGATCAGCAAGAATTACTCGCGCGCCACTCCCAGCCAAACGCCTCGCCAAGGCCAAGCCGATACCTGAGCCTCCGCCGGTAACGATCGCAACGCGACTCGCGTAAGCGCGGACGAAGCGCTTTTCGTAGCGGGCGGAGAGCCTGCTCAGCGACGCTTCTTCTAGCATGCTGGAAACTGCTGCTGATCCGCCGGGGCTTTTGCCGGCATAACAATCACCTAACGGTTGGGCCGCTCTCATTTTAGCCTGGCTGCTGGATAGTGAAGACTTCATAACCGGCCAATTGCCCTTCCAAACTCCCAGGGCCCCTTGCTCTCTCTTAACTTCGGTTAGTCCCTGCCTTATCGACCGTCGCTACGATGTAATTCATCACACTTTCGGACCCTTGCGTCGCGCTCCACATAGCACGGAGAACGGGATTTACTCTTTCCCTAATTTCCCTTTCCTTTACGCGCTTCGAGACATACCTGGCGTATCCAGGAAAAACGTCGCTGCCGATCCGCGTTATCCGGACGTTCTCAAATCCAGCGCATTCGAGCCTTTGTACGTAAGTATCCAACGGATACATATTCGCCATGGGAACCTGAATCATCCGCCAGACCAGTGCAGCGGGCCATCTTCTTAGCCGCGGCCAGAGCTTGGGATCAGTGATGGGGACAGAGTCCGCCAGCACCAGACGTCCACCAGGCTTCAAGACGCGGTAGGCCTCCTCGAAAAACGCATCCCGGGTATTGAAATGAAGGGCCGCTTCGACACTAACAATTCCATCGAACGACTCATTAGGAAACTTTAACTTGACCGCGGTTCCCTGCTGCACTTCGATCTTGTCCTGTAAGCCTGCGCGCGCGATCCGTTCCTTCGCCACTTCGACCTGACTCTTCGCTATATTCAGAGCGGCGATTTTCGCCACATCATACTTGCTCACCCAGAATATATCCTGGTCGCAAAATCCGCATCCCACATCCAAGATGTTGGCGCCCGCGCGAAACGCCGCGTGCTGAAATACGAGGTCAACCATTGCCTCGCAAGCCTGGTCGTAAGTGTTGGCTGTTTTCCAGTAGCCAAGATTATTGTAGAGGCTGCCTTCGCAGAGATTATTGTGCGTCGAGAAAAGATCGTAAAGCTCGTCCACTTTGGTTCCTTCCGGTTTGAAGAGGAACCCGCCCATAGTGATACATTCCTGAAAAGCCTGGCTGAATCTCATTTTCCAATCCGTGATTTATCAAAACGAGTGGCGCCGATTTCGCTCAGTCGGTTGGACCGTGTGAGATTATTTCTCGGCCGTCACAATTACGTAGTCCATCAATTTCTGCCGGTAAGTATCAGCCGGATATAGGGTTAGCCCTGGGAATTTGGATCATGCGCCAAATGAGCCCGGAGGACCATCTTCGCAGTGCGGGCCATCCAGACGGTTCGCTCAGCGGAATACAATCTGCCAGAGCGAGGCGACCACTTGGCTTCATAAGTGTTTCGACTCGGCTCCCGTCGGAAACCAACGTGAGTTTTGCCAAGGTCATACATCCGTGATCACCTGAGTCATCTTCATAACGTCTAGCCCCCCGACCAGAATGAACCAAAAGCAACTCGATTAGACAAGGCCAATCTGGAAAGAATGATTTTTATCAGACCTATAATCCCCCCTCTTTTTAGCCCGACTTCGCGGCTTCGATGGGCACCGCAATTGTAAGTGGTTCAAAATCAACGTAAGCTCCTAAAAAGGCTTCACTACAAAGCCCTATTTGGCCAGTCGACCGGGGGGCAATTCTTCGACAATCAGATCGATCAACAAGTTTTTGTCCTGATCTTTGTGCATGAAGAAATGGTCCCCGGGCAAAACGTGACTTCGACACTTGGCCACCGTCAACCGACGCCATTCTTGCGTCTCTTCTAACGTAACGTCCCGATCGCGAGCTCCGTGAAAAGCAGTAATAGGCACGTCGAAAGGTTCTTCCGTAGCGTGTTTATAGCCTTCTACTATCTTCATGTCTGCCAGCATAGTCTTGAGCAAAACGCCAGCGATCTCATCAACGTCTAGCAAAGTCGTTTGCGCAAGTGCTTCTCGAGCGAATCTTCTAGCTGCCGCATGGCCTTCGACATCGTTTGGACCAGGAATGCCGGCAAGACCTTCAGCAACAAACCTCTTCCGGTACTTCTCAACAATCGGGTTGGGAATCAGGGGAGGAGTGTATGCACCCACGAAAAGGTGCGCGGGTTTGAGAGCTGCTCGTTGCCAGAGACGGTAGGCCAGGCGGTAAGCGACTAAGGCTCCCATACTATGTCCGTAGAACGCATACGGAACATTCAATTCTGGAGTCAGAATGGATTCCAGCACATCGATCAGTTCCCACAAATCATCGATTGGCTTCTCTTTTAGACGATTCTCTCGACCAGGGAATTGCAAAGCGCACACTTCAACTTCACCGGGAACCCGCTCTTGCCATCCAAAGTACTGTGACGCACCTAAGGCTCCAGAAGGTACGCAGAACAGGCGGACTTTCGGAAACTGTCCATTCGTACGGCGGACCAACCATAGATCTGAATCCAGCCGATAGCTGGACTCTCGCGATCCTCTCTGAATTTCGTCGTGTCGGTCCGCCGCCTGTACGAGCGGCATTAACTCTTCGACAAGGTGATGCAAGGTGGGGCCCTGAATGAGTAACTCTATCGGCACCGAAATCGAAAAATCGCGGTCGAGATGCAGCTTAATCTCAACGCCCACAATCGAATCCATTCCAAGCATCCGCAGTGGCTCTCGTACATCCAACTCATCTACCGGCATCTTCAGCGATGCTGCGACAACCTGAGTTAAATAGCTGAATAAGTATTCCCTCTGTTTTTCGGGAGAAAGTACGCTGATGTCACGCAGACACGGACGCTCTCCCGCCAACTCCGTTCGCCTGGATTCGTCTAACCGACTCTGAAGATGATCCAAGCCATCCTTGGTCACCACGCGAAAACGAATATTCTCCGCCTGCGCGTAGACGCGTCCGCATCCATCGCAGAGCGTATAGTTTGCAGTGATCACTCCACCAGGGCTGGGCTGTTCCGGAACTAGAAAATGGCACCAAAGAGGTTCTCCGAATGATCCGGGAAAAAGGATCAGTTTCTCCCATCCGACCACCATAAACATTGCCTGTTCGCTTAAGACCCGTGAACCCGCGATCAGAAGCAACTGCGCGCAACAGTCGAACACTCCAAGGGGCGCTCCCAAGGGGTTTGATCTTCCCACCAACGGGCTCGAGAGCAATCGGAGGCGCGCGAGCACTTCACCCTCTTGATATTTAACGTCGTCAATCCAGCGGAGGCTTGGACCTGAACGGAATCCGTGCTCCTCCAAGCGCGCATAGAACGTGTCCCCGTCGATCTGATTGGGCATGCGTACCTGAACGGTCTCCGGTGCGACCGTCATCGGCGCCTCCGGTGTGACCGTTTTCACCCATCCCTGGACGTGAAGAACCCAGCCGCTGCCGGAATCGTTTCTCGTATAAATATGAAAACGCTCTCTGCGCGCCTCGCGAGGGCCTAACAAAAGTTGGACCTTCTTCCCGATGGTTTCAGGCAGCTTGATGAGAAATAAAAATTCAGTGTCCTCAAAACAGATCGCGTCTCGTCCACGGCACCACCCCTTCAGCGCGCCAGCAACCATTGCTTTGTAGTGTCCCACGTGTAAGACACCTTGATTATCGCGAACCTCGGGAAAGCTCTCCTGACTCAAACAGAATTCCCAAATCTGCTGCCGGGTTGCGGTGTCAATCTGTATCCCATGCAGCGGAGAGAGTTCAGAGGTTTTGGCAGCCGGCGATGTGCCTTCTTTCCCATTCTGCGGTGGCGACAACCAGTATCGTTTCCGTTGGAATGGATACGTCGGCAGGAGAAGTTTTCTCCGGTTATATCCGTGATCGAAGTTCTGCCAATTGACGCGCCATCCTTTGGTGTGCAATTGGCCCAGCGCATGCAACGGATCTCTCCAACCTCCATCAACCCCCAGTAAAGCGAGACACGAGAAGGCTCCCCGTTCGACTGAGGCCTGATAGAAAGCATCTTCTCGCGTTCCCAAAAACAAAACCTGGCGATGGTTGCTTCGTGCCAGCGCCTCTATGGTCGCGGCAACATCGTTCCGCAACGACAAGATCTCAGTCGAAAGAGGCTTTTCTGGTAGACCGGGGTTCAAAGAACCTTCACGTGAACCCTTCCAAATCACTTCGATCAAAGTGGGAGCGAAGTTACAATCATCTTGTTTCCGCTCACTATCTGAACACGTGCCAACAAGCCAGCGGACTGCGTCGTTCAATGTAAGAACTCTCGCCAGAGAGAGGGCTGCTAACATTCCGATCCCATTTCCTGTGACAGCGGAAGGTGAGATCCCCCAATCCTCCCAGAGGCGTGCCAGCGCGTAATTCAGCGAGAAGCAAGCAGCTGACTCGACCAAGGCTTCGTTGCTGTCGATTTGATCTCTTCGCGGCCCGAAAACCCAATCGGCGGCTGACCCATTGACGTAGGGACAAAAGAGAGCGCCGCATTCCTCCACCAACTGCCGAAATCGGGGCTGTTCTTCAAACAGGATCTTGCTCCCCTTACGAAGCGAATCGATTGAGGCACCGAAGGCGAACGTGATAGCGCGCGGTAATTCTTCGTCGATTCTTCCCGCGAGAAACTCTTTCGGATCCGGCGCATCCCTGAGATAATCTTCCAAATCGCGGACCAACTGGCTCCGGCTGCTTACGATGAAGGTTATCCTTTCAGGCATCGGAAGCCGCCCGCTGTTCGTCGTGTAACAAACATCTGCCAGCGACTCCTCGGTATGCTTTGTGAGATGATCGGCAAAGGCTTTGGCCAATTGTTTGAGAGCAGTAGGCTCCTTCGCAGACAAAGTAAGAATGTGACCTGACCGCTCTTCGACCCTCGGCTCCGTAGCGTGCCCCGCGTACGGTTTCTCCCCTAATACAACATGAGCATTGGTTCCGCTAAAACCAAACGAACTGACTCCGGCAAACCGCTCCCCCTCAACCCCGTCCCACCCCATGCTTTCCCGCGGGATAATCGCGGGAATTTGCTTCAAATTGAGCCGCGGGTTTAACTCGCCATAAAGACGCTGGAGGGGAATTGTGTGGTGCTGAAGGCAAAGAATCACCTTGATTAGCCCGGCGATCCCGGCGGCAGCTTCCAGGTGGCCGACATTGGCTTTAACCGCTCCGAGAAACAGGGGATTATCGATCTTCCGATCTCTCGCGTACACCTCTCCTGCCGCTTGGATTTCGATCGGGTCTCCTAACGGCGTCCCGGTACCGTGGGTCTCGAGAAAACTGACTTGAGAAGGCTGAATCCCAGCCATCGAGAGCGCCCGTTCCAACAGCCTTTTTTGAGCGCGTCCATTAGGGACGGTCAAGCCGCCTCTCGCGCCATCTTGGTTCACCGCAGACCCCAAGATCGTCGCCAATATTCGATCACCGTCTTGCTCAGCCTTTGCTAGAGCTTTGAGAACCACGATCCCGCATCCCTCTCCCCGTCCGTACCCATCAGCGCAAGCGGCGAACGTTTTACAACGCCCATCTTTAGCCAAGGCTCCGAGCCTGGACAACGCAATAAACGGTCGTGGCGAAAGCATCAGACCAACACCTCCGGCCAGCGCCATCGCACACTCTTGACGTCGCAAGCTTTCACAGGCCAAGTGCACACTGACAAGCGAAGAAGAACAGGCTGTATCTACTGAAACCGCCGGTCCACTAAATCCGAAAAAGTAGGCTATTCTCCCGGAGGCGATATTGCTTGTCAGTCCAGTCGCAGTATAAGGACTCACTTCCTGCTCATCGCGCGGAAGCATTGCGTATTCCGACCCGGAAACACCGACAAAAACGCCGGTGCTACTCTCTCTAGTTTCGGCCGGATTTATTGCGGCGTGCTCGATCGCTTCCCAGCAAACCTCCAGAAGCAGCCGCTGTTGAGGATCCATCTCGGCGGCTTCTCGCGGCGATATCCCGAAAAACTGGGCATCGAACTCCGAGACATCCTCTTCAAGAAATCCTGACTCGACCGCGGAAATACCCGGCAGTTTGCCCGAGTCATAAAAGTCGCCATTTTGCCAGCGACCCGCTGGAACCGAGGCGATGCCGTCGCGACCCTCCTGCAGAAATTCCCAAAATGCTTCAGGCGTTACACAACCTCCCGGGAATCGGCATGCCATTCCAATCACTGCGATTGGGGCCGCTGCCTGCTGTTCATTCTCGGCAAGACACTGACGCAGGCTCCGGATGGTTTGAAGCGCCTGTTGCAAAAGCGTTTTGTTGCCTGCCATGGTCTATTCTCGAAGTCACCGGTGCGCTCTTTGATCCAGCCAGGCCGATACCTCTTCCAATTCGGTCTCGATCGTTTTCTCCAACTCCTCTTCCGACAGCCCGTCGACGCTCCGGGACATGACGCCGGGGCGTGGGCACGAACATTCGGGCCTCAGCTGTATTTCTAAACTGCTTCGAATTTTGTCACGGCGACCTCGCAGTACAGCGAAAGATTCTACGTTTGCACCGATCGTATTCTCAAAAATCTGAAATCCGTCATTGTCCGGCAGAGTATCCAAGCCAATTGTCTCTTTCAGAAACTTTTCCACTTGACTATCGACGCTCATCCCGCCGTCCTTCCAAAGGGGCCACGCTATTGCGACCGATTTTCCGGCTCGCTTCCCCTCGCTCCTCCATGCTTCGCGAAGCGCCGCATAGTGGTTCAGGAAGCAATTGGCATAGGAGTAATCACTCTGCCCGGCGCTGCCCAAGACCGACGACAAAGACGAAAACAGCAGAAAGAAGTCGAGTGATTCTGCGGCTGTGGCTTCATCGAGATAGATCGTGCCGTGAATTTTTGGATTCAAGACGCTTCGCCATTCGCTAATCGTTTTCTTCGGGATGAATCCGTCGCGGAGAAGGCCCGCAGCATGCAGAACGCCATTGATCGAACCGAACCGCGTCTTGGCTACCGACACCAGCCGCTCTGCATCCGCTCGGCTTCCGACATCGGCGGGGACATAGATTGCTTCGGCGCCCAAACTTTCCAGTCTCCGCAGGAGGGCCTCAGTCCCGGAAGATAGCGCAGAGCGCCCACTTAGAACGAGCCGAGCCTGCACCCGCCGGGCCAGATACTGGGCAAAAATAGAGCCGAGACCGCCTGCACCACCCGTGATCAAATAGACCCCCTTGTCATTCAGAGCCGTGTTGGCTGCTCCCGGCAGCCTCTCGATCTCGCGCAGTTGGCAACTCTGACGCGCTCCAAAGTAGTAACGGATCTCCCTGCTTTGCTCGCCGGGCAACGCAAATTCACGCAACAGGAGGTTAGCAAACTCGTTCGCATTTACATTGTTAGCTTTTTCCGAGGAGCCTCTTACTTCTAAAATTTTATAATCGTAATTAGGGTTCTCCTGATGGATCGTTCGAACCAATCCCCCGATCGCTGAATAGATTGGATTGATCGCGTTGCCGGAGCTCCGCACCACATAAAGAAGTCGCACTCGGTCCTTGCGAGGGAGCTTCATCAAGGCCTGGGTCAGATGAAAAATCGAGTATGGTCCCTTCTCCAGTTGAACGCTGAGAACCGTTGAATTCGCTGAGAAACGCTGATCAGACCAACAATGCAAAATGTTTATCGGTAAACAGCGTTGCTCCTGCAATATTTGGAACAGTCGGAGAAAGTGATCTGCCGCGCGGGGATCAACAATAAACAGATCGTCCCCTTTTTCCTGGAATTCATACCCCGGTCTGATCGAAATGATCCGCCGACGCTGATTGCCGTCCGCTAATGCACACCCGATAGCTGACCGCGCCTCATCGCTCGTCTCAAAAAGCAAGAAATCACCATCGGGCAAAGCGGGAGCTCCAGCACCGACTTGCGGTTGAAATGGAACGTCTATCCACGTCTGAGCGCAATACAGAAGTTCGCTCGCGAACCCCTCTGTCGATCCGACGTTTGAGGGTGGTGTGACGCTTTCCGCGGACGCCTCCTGGATGGAAGAATGTTCCTTTCTCGCGATGTAATCTGCGAGAGCCTGAATGCTTGGATAGTCGAATATCACAGTGGCGTATAACTCCACACCTAAGTCTACGTTGACGCGTGCAAGCAGCTGCCCGACCTGCACAGAATCGATTCCCATGTCGAACAATCCTTGGTCGATCGGCGGGCGCGCAGGCGGAACAAAGCCAAGGAGGTCCCCCACGACCTCGCGAAGGTAAGCCGCCAAAGCCTCCGGTGTGCGTGTACTAATCGGCGATTCCAATTGCCCCTGAAGTTTGACTAAGTTAACCGTTTGGGCGCTCGGCTCGGCTTCGACAGACCTTGCTGCCAGATCGGAGTGCTCAAATTGCCAATAACGTTCCTTTTCGAACACATAGGTCGGCAAGGAAATTCTCCGCCCATTTATCCCCCCGTGAAGGATAGCCCAATCGATCGAAACGCCTTCAGTCCAGAGTTGCGCTATGGCTGCAAGGTCGTGATTCGCGACGAATCTTTGGGGAGATGCACCATCTTGCCTGCTGTCCGAGGCCGTCTTGCGGGCGTTCCCTATTTGGCTCTCGCAATAAAAGATTCCGGAACCTGTTCGCGCTGCCTCGCGCAGACCCAAACTTTGCACCTGACCGAGCTTTTCCAAAATCGAGCGCAAAGAAGCCCCCACCAAAGCGAGACGAACTGGCATCGCTTCGCGGCCCACTTGAAGGGTATAGGTCAAATCCGGTAACGTCAGTTTGCAGCCTGCATCGGATTCATCTAAGCGCAGTCGGATATAGTCGGCAAGTTGTCCAACGTACGCCTCAAGGCTCCGTTCGGACTTCGCCGACAGCGGCACCAAGTGGTCTTGTTCTTCAGCCCCGAAGTTCGAGGAATTCGCCACGTCGCCCGCTGCACAATATTCTTCGACGATGGCGTGGACGTTGACGCCCCCGACTCCAAATGCTGAAACGCCCGCTCTCCGGGGTAACTTTTGCGATTGCGAATCGGCATCCGGAGTCACAGGATCCCAGTGACTGGTTTGCGCATGCACGTAGAAAGGAGTGTTCGGGAAGTCTATATTGGGGTTTAATTTCGAACTGTGTAGGAGCGTGGGGACAAGGGTGCGATGTTTCAATTGTAACACCGCTTTGATCAGCTGGGCGATCCCCGCAGCTGCTTCGAGATGTCCAATATTTGACTTCACCGAACCGATCGCACAGTACTGCCGGCGCTTCGTGTAATTTGAATATGCATCAGTCAGGCCGGTAATCTCGATTGGATCGCCTAGTGCCGTGCCGGTTCCATGGGCCTCAACATAGTTAATGGTTGCCGGATTGATTCCAGCCTTCTCCAGCGCTGCAGTGATTACCTCGCTCTGTGCGGTTGGGTTCGGCACGGTGAAGCCGTGGGTCTTTCCATCATGGTTAACTGCAGTGCTGCGAATCACCGCATAGATATGATCTTCATCTCGAACCGCCTGTTTGAGAGGTTTGAGCAGTACCGCCCCCACTCCTTCTCCGGGAACGTAACCATCTCCACCTTCACTGAACGCGTGGCATCGTCCGTCGCTGGCTGCGAACTGGCCGAGGCACAAAGTTAGATATTTATTGGGATGTAATGAAAGATTCACGCCTCCTGCCACGGCCATCGCGCACTCCCCATTTCGGAGGCATTCGCATGCCAAATGCACTGCATAAAGCGAAGAGGAACACGCCGTGTCAACGGGAAGGCTCGGTCCACGAAAATTGAAGTAGTACGATATTCGATTCGTCAAAGCGTAGATTTGCGAAGTAACCGGTATTCTCTCTCCTCGTCCCCACGCCTCACCCCCGTAGATCTGATAGTCGGTTAGGGTGATGCCTCCGAAAACCCCGACCGAGCCCCGCCGATCTCCAGCTCTTTCGTCTTCGAGCGTCTTGCGGGTGTATCCAGCGTCTTCAATGCAAGACCACACCACCTCCAGGAAGACGCGCTCTTGAGGATCCATAAATCGAGCCTCCCGCGGAGAGATGTTAAAGAACTTAGCATCAAACTTGTCTACGCCCTCAATAAAGCCACCCCACTTGCAATATATCCCTCCTCGCTTTCCCTGGCCAGGATCCAGGTCTTTGCGGTAATCCCACCGATCCGGGGGGATCTCTGTGATGCAGTCTCTGCCTGATTTCAAGTTTTGCCAGAAAACACCAAGATTTGGTGCCATTGGGAAACGTCCGCTCATTCCAATGATAGCGATTCCTTCCGCGGCACGCTCACTGCGCGTTTCCTGCTCAACTAGCTCGATCAATCGTGAGGAACTTAGTCTGGTCCTCTGAGATTCTGGCGATGGATCCCGCGGTGGTTTCGATCTTGTTACACGCCGCAGAGATTCAGAATGTTCTTTCACCAGATAACCGGCAATCGCCTCAATGCTCTTGAATTTGAAAAACAAGGATGCCGGTAATTTGCCGAAGTCCCTTTCCAGTCGGTGGTTCAACTGCGCGATTACAATTGAATCCATCCCGTAATCCTCAAAATCGGATTGCACATCCACGGCAGCAGGTTCGAGCTTGGTCTGTTCAGCGAAGATTTTCTTCACATATTCCACTGTCACGTCGATCAACTCGGGAGTCACTTGGTTTGCAGCTTCGGAATCGCTCGCCGGTGGATGATCGAAGTCTGATGTTGTCTTATTCTCATCGGCTATTGCAGGGCGATAAAAAGGTCTCTTCTCTGGCAGCCAATAAGACCGCCGTTCAAACGGATAAGAAGGCAGGGAAACACGCTGGAATTTGCCGATTGCATAGAACCCCTCGCAAGGTAGATCGATGCTGGCGACATACGCTTGAGCTATTTCCTGGGCAGCTTGCAGCCGCGCTTCATCTGTTTCTGCCAATTCCCAAGCTCGTTTGCAGATGTCGATCGTCGTTTGTGGGTCAGGGTCAGGAATAGATACTTGCGATTTAGAGTTTTCCCAACAGCTGGGCGCAGCGCCTGCGCTCAGCAGCTCATCTATCCGACTCTGTGCCTCAACAGCATCGCGAGCTACTATTGCGCAGCGATGTCTGAAATGACTCCTGCCGGCGTGCAAAGTGAAGGCGATATCGCCCAATTTATGAAAAGCCAGATTCTTCTGAAGCCAGCGGCGCAGATCTCGCAACTTCTCGATGAGCGCAGTTTCCGATCGAGCCGAAAGTAGCAATGGGTAGCAGCGATCCTCTTCGCGAGAGATTTGTCGTTCCGGCCATTCCTCAATCAACAGATGGGCATTTGTGCCGCTGAATCCAAAGGAGCTCGCCGCCGCGATTCTTTTACCAGAAGGGCCAGGTTGCCAGGAAACGGCCTCGGTATTCACATAGAAAGGAGTATCTTTTAACTTCAGATGTTCGTTCTCTGTGTTGAAATGGAGGCTGGCCGGGATCTTTCGATGTTTCAAAGCCAATAGCACCTTGATTACGCCAGCGGCACCTGCCGCAAGCATCGTGTGACCAATGTTGCCCTTGACACTGCCAAGTGCACAAAACTGTTTCCGGCTGGTGGAACCAGAGAACGCCGCCGCCAGCGCCTTGACCTCAATCGGATCGCCCAGTGGCGTGCCGGTTCCATGAGCCTCCACGTAGGTGATATCGTCTGCATGGATTCCGGCTCGGCGATAGACTTCCTTTTCCAGCAGGACTTGGGACCGCACGCTTGGCGCGGTGATACCATTAGTCTTTCCGTCCTGATTCACGGCCGATCCCCGAATAACGCCATAAATAAGATCGCCGTCCTCGATCGCCTGCTCCAGAGGCTTCAGCACGACTACACCGATTCCTTCGCTGATCGCAATCCCGTCTGCTCGCTGGTCGAAAGGCCGGCACTTACCAGTAGCGGAAAGCATGCCGGCTTTATGAGTCATCACATGTGCCCGAGGCGTGAGCATCACGCTAACACCGCCCGCCAGCGCCAGCTCGCAATCCCGAAACGACAGGCTTAGGCAAGCCTGGTGAATGGCCACCAAGGAGGATGAGCACGCCGTGTCCAGAGCAACGCTCGGACCCGTAAGATCAAGGTGGTACGCAATCCGTGCTGCAAGGATGGACGGTGAACAGCCGGTGAAGGCATGCGCAATGTTTTCGCTTCTGCCGTCCCAGTCGACACCGCTCAGATAGTCTCCGGTACTCGCCCCGACAAACACGCCGCAACGACGCGCGGTAACCGACCGATCCGAGTAGCCGGCATCCTCCAGTGCATTCCAACATTCCTCTAGAAACATGCGCTGCTGGGGCTCCATGTATTCAGCCTCACTCGGCAGAACCTTGAAGAAAGCCGCGTCAAATTTATCGATCTCTTCCAGAAAGCCGCCCCACCATTGGCTCATAGCAGTGGATGTACCCTGATTTTGGTTCTCTGCTGGCCCTGAGCCAAAGCGGTTCGATGGCACCCGATCCACAGAGTCGATTCCTCGCTCAAGGTTTTTCCAGAAAGTCTCTTTATTCGGGGCTCCGGGGAATCGGCAGGAAATACCGATTATGGCAACCGGCTCCCATTGCGTCTTTTCTGAAGGTACACTGAGGACCGGCAATCTCGGTAACTCACGGTGTACGCGGCGAGAGAGGGATTGACTCTTGACAAGCGCCGCCAGCTTTTCCACGGTCGGATGATCGTAAATCATCACTGTGTCGAGCTGACAGTGGAACATGCGGTTAACATCCCGCATGATCTCGACAGCACTGATGGAGTCGACTCCGAGTTCGCTGAAACTGGCGTCCGCGTCAACTTTCTCCTTAGGCAGGTGAAGCAACCGATTCAGAATCTCGAGAATTGCTTCCTTCACCTCACCCTCTTCGGCCGACCCAGTTTTCGATATTTCATCGACCGGCCTCTCTACAGGAGACTCCTGAGTTAGAAAGCTCTCCATCGCTGGCTCGGTCGTCTTGGAGGCTGAAGCTCCCGCCAATTCGATGTGGCCCGGTGCGACTGCCCGGTGTAAAGAACGCAGTTGGATTTTAGTCGATTTTGTCACTGCCTGAGCAGCACGGAAAGTCTCAGACGATTTAAGCACGGCCCTCTTCTGAAAATGCGCCTCGATCTGCTCTCGTACTTCGGGACGCGAAACCGTTCGAGCATGCATCGCCAGCTCATTTTTCAGGGCTTCCGGCAGCGCTTGTAAGAGAGGTCTCGCAAGCTCCCGCTTCAGTTCCTTCAATGCCGGAAGCGGCCGCCGCGCCAGTAGTCGAGCCATCGTCAAAGCTTCGTCCAGGACGCCGCTCGCTGGGCATACCACTACCGAGGCACCCCGCGCCTGCAATTCATCGCCTCGGAATGATCGGGCTGTAAGCATCATCTCCGAAGCGAGGTTACGACCAAGCTTCTCCGGCAGAATTAAGGTCGCGCCCAATCCGGGGGTGAATCCGTACTCGAGAAAATTTGCGACATAGACGGCCTCTTTCGCTAGCACTACAAAATCCGCGTAGAGACCGAATAGCATCCCTCCTCCGGAAGCGTGACCCTGCATCGCGGCAATAACCGGTACAGAACATTCCAAGAACCCCTTATACAGGAAGGGCACATCAGTAAAACTCGCCTTCTGGTCGGCAAGTCCCAGGAGACCCTCGCGGGTGCCACCCATACTGAAAACCTTGCCACAGCCGGTAATAACAACGGCCTTGATCTTTGGGTTGTTATGGATCTCCGTGAATTTCGCCAATAATCCCCGCAAAAGCCTCTCTGAAAACATGTTTCGGTTTGCCGAATCCTGCATTGTCACGAACGCAATGGACTCGTCCAGAATCTCTAATACCACCTCACTACCTTCATAATCCAACGCCGTCGCGGGCGGCATTCGCATGTACCAGGCTTCTTCCGGACTGGCAGTTAACCTTGGAGCTTCCATCGTCCCCAATCCCTCGCCATTCTGCTTCCGCCGGTCGAACCAATAACGCTCATCCGCAAAAGGATAGCTCGGTAAAGAGACGCGACGTCGAAAGGAGCACTCCCGGTCAAGTTCGCGCCACGGAATACTGGCACCGGACACCCACCATTTGGCCAGGCTCGATAAATTCCGGTGCTGAATAGCTGCAGCCAACGCTTCGGCGGTCGGGTGATCCGACTTTTCGCGATTCGCTCTCGCGTGATGAAAAAGAGCCGACGAGCCGTTCCCGGAAAGATAACTGTCAAGCGACCTTTGCAGTTCCTCCGCCGTAGACGCGCAGACCGCTAAGCGCTCGGCCATTGCCTCACGTCCCACCTGCAATGTAAAGGCTATGTTTTCCAGTCCGGCGCCGTCTGCCAGGTTGTCATCCGTCCCACCCAGGTGTGCGCGCAATCTGCCAGCCGACTTGCGCAGGCCGGCTTCGTCGCGGGCTGACAAAATGAAAATCTGCGATCTACGACCGTCGGATAGCGGCGAATTCGCCCCGCCATCGTATTCTTCCACCAGAATGTGCGCGTTCGCTCCGCCAGCTCCAAAGGAACTAATGCCAGCGCGCCGCGGAATAGTCTGCTTCCGCTCGCCAACTTGCAGCACCGGCCGATTCCAAGGAACCGTCTCCCTTTGTACAAAAAATGGGGACCCCGCGAAATCAATATTTGGATTTAGCGAATCCGCATGAAGCGAAGGCGCCATGCAACCATGCTTCATTTGCAAAAGCACTTTGGTTAGTCCAGCAATTCCCGCTGCGGCTTCAAGATGCCCAATTACGGATTTCACCGATCCAATTGCGCAGAACTGGCGATCCGACGTGGAAGTACGAAACGCCTGAGTCAACCCCTCGATCTCGACCGGATCGCCAAGCGTCGTCCCCGTTCCGTGTGCCTCAACGTAACTCACCGTTCGCGGATCAATCGCCGCATTCCCGAGCGCGCTCAAAATCAATTCCGCGTGTGATCGGGGATTTGGTACGGTGTACCCATTCGTCCTTCCGCCGTGATTCACCGCAGTACCCTTGATAACCCCATAAATCAGGTCTCCATCGGCTTCGGCCCGGGCTAGCGGCTTTAACAATACTGCCCCTGCTCCCTCGCCAGGAATGAAACCGTCTCCGCCGTCCCCGAAACTGTGACATCGCCCGCTGCGGGATAACATACGCGTCTGGCACATCACAAAGTATTTCAGGGGATGAAGGTAGAGATTAACTCCTCCGGCGATCGCCATCTCACACTCTCTGTTTCGTAGACTTTCACAGGCCATGTGAATCGCCGTTAAGGACGAAGAGCAGGCTGTATCCACCGGCATGCTCGGACCGTGAAAATCGAATAGAAAAGAAACGCGATTCGCTAGAGACCAGGGAACGGAATTTGGGATAACTCTTTGCCCCATGCGAAATGCTTCCGCTCCCCATAGCAGGTACGAATTTGTTGTTGCCCCAACAAAAACCCCAACGTTATGGCCGGCGGCATTCCCTTCCTGACCCGGGCGCGTGTAACCTGCGTTTTCAAAAGCTTCCCAGACGACCTCAAGGAAAAGTCGTTCCTGAGGGTCCATCGCTTCCGCCTCAAGCGGCGAGATCCCAAAGAAAAGCGGATCGAACCGATCCGCGTCCGTAAGGAATCCTCCCGACTTACAATAAATTTTCCCATCGGCAGATCTGGCCGGATCGGGATCGTAATATTCACGATAATCCCAACGGTCGGCGGGAACATCGGTGATGCAATCTTTGCCCTCATTCAGGTTACGCCAGAACGCTTGAATGTCCGGGGCTAGCGGATAGCGACCAGCCAACCCAATAACGGCGATTGCATGCTCTGGTTGCGCGGTTGATTCTGCGCCTGATTTTGCAGCCACCGATTCAGCCACAATTTCATGCTTCCTTTCGCTTCGCCTGGTAACCAAGGAGATAGTTGTGGCTTCGAAAAGGCGGTGGAGTTGCCCACGATGATGAGTTACCAGGTATTCCGTCAAAGCCTGTAGATTTGAACATTGAAAAAGGAGTGTCTTTGGTAACGGACCCAACTCCTTTTCGATTTTCAGGTTGAATGCGCGAACTATCACGGAGTCGAATCCATACTCTTCGAACCGCCTGTTCGGCTCCAATTGTTCAGAGGGCAGTTTGATTGACTCGGCGATAAGCTTTCTTAGAAAAGTTTCAGTTCTGCAAAAGAACTCACGCTCCTCCATAAAGACCATTGGTTGTTCCGAACGAAGTGCCCCGGAGGTCGTTTGTGCTAACGGTTTACCGGTTATCAATCGTTCAATACCAGCCGGGTTGCCGTACAGGACGAGAGCCTGACTCTCCGGGCTTTGGAGTAAATCCTCAAGGACCCTGAATCCAAGATCATCCGGGAGCGGCTCTAGCTGCAGATTATCAGAGAAAACTTGCTGATCCTCGGCCGGCATTTGCATACCGCCCGCGCGCCATTGCGGCCAATTGACGGACAGCGACCGACCGAAACGCTGACCTGCTTTGACTAACTCATTGCGGTAATAAGCGAACCGATCCAGATACGCGTTGGCCGCTGCGTAATCTGCTTGCCCGACGTTTCCCCAGACACTGCTGAGGGAGGAAAAGAATACAACAAAATCGATGTGCTCACTCCGCGTTGATTCATCCAGAAACCGCGCACCGAGCATTTTCGGAGCGAGGACTTTTGCGAAATCGGTCCATTCCTTGTTCAGAAGAAAGTCATCCTGAATGATTCCAGCGGCATGAAAGAGGCCGCTGATTGGTCCGAAGCGTTCGCGAGTTTCCTTAACCAGGAAATTTGCGCCAGACATGGTGGCGACATCAGCGCGAATGTATACCGCTTCGGCACCAATACTTCGCAGATTTTCGAGCGCTTGACTCCCTTTCTCGTCGATTTCCGAACGCCCCGCGAGAACTAGTTTTGCCTGCCAATATTTGGCAAGACGGGTCGCCAAAAGTTTTCCCAGGCCGCCCAGCCCTCCAGTGATGACGTAAACACCTCCCTTTCGCAAAATGACATTCCCCTGAGGTCGCCGCGCAATCCGAACCCAGGCTTTTTCCTGGCGCTTACCCGCAGTTCTCCGGAGTTCCCGACATCCCTCAACTGGTTCAGCCAGTTCTAGAACGAAGGAGTGCCAACTATCTGGTTCCTTGAGAAAGGCTCGACAAACCTCTAGACATTTGACCCTTACGTTCGGGTCTTCGAGTGAGACCGTCTTTAGCAAGCCTGCCGGCGCAGCATCACATGGCGTACGTCCGTCACCGTCGTCCGGATAAACGTACAGAAACCGCACGGCTTTTCCTGGCAATCTTCGCTGCCAACTCTTTGTCAGATGGAACAGCCCAAAAATTGAGAGCGGGTCCGCCTCGTAATCGTCGGCAACGGCTGCCCGGGTAAAATCCGCAAGATAGAATACCGACTGCGGTACTTGATTTTCTCTTTCAAGCGCAGCGATGAGCTCAGGGTAATGTTCCGCTTTCCGAGGGTTGACCCGAAACGCGTTCTCTCCGGCATGCGCAAAGTTCAACCCTGGTGACACTGAGATCACGGTCGTCGGAGCATCTTGCGCTTTAAGCGCGCACCGAAGTTGGTTTGCTGCGTCCTCGGATCCAAATAAAACAACACATTTTGGTAGTTCGCTTCTTTCCGTTTTCGGTTCAGCAACCTGCTCCCACCGTGGCGCGAAACAGGCAAGCTCACTGTCCTCCGTTGCTGCGACAAGGTTCGTATTTGGCTCGAGCGTTTCTTCTTTGAAAGGCGAGGGAATCGTCTTTCGATCTACTTGAATCCAAAAGCGCTCCCGTGCGAATGGGTACGTTGGCAGCGAGATGATCCGGGGACCTCTGCCAACCGGTGACGCTTCCCAGTCAATCTCTACACCGGAAACCCAGAGTTCGGCCAGCCGCCGTAATTCGTTCTGACTGATCAGAGCCTGTAAAAACAGGCGACCGGCTTCACCCGAACTAATCAGACTCGTTGTACTCGAACCCGGATCGATCACACCGCGATACACTCCATGAAGCTCAGACTGACCTTCGAGAAAAGCCCTTAACTTCTCGAGAACATCACTCAAATTTCGAGCTACGAACGCAAGTCGCGAGTCCATCGGCTCGCGCCCGGTTTGCAACGTAAAAGCAATGTCTTTCAGATCGCTATCGTTCAATTCCCCGGCTTCCCGTTTCTTCCCCAAGAAGTCGGCCAAACTTTGGCCATACTCCCTCAGACGATCCTGGCGACGCGCAGACAGTAAAATAATTTGCGGGCTCAATGTCGGTTCCAAAGCCCCATTACGGTCCGACGAGTATTCTTCTAGAATGATATGAGCATTCGCTCCGCCCGCTCCAAAAGAGCTGATTCCCGCGCGCCGCAGTTGAGGTTCTCCGAAATCGTTAATTGGTTTCCGCGGCGCCCAAAATTCGAGCCTTCGCTGCACGACAAAAGGAGAGTCCTCGAAATCAATATTCGGATTGAGCTCATCCGCATTAATCGAAGGAACGAGCAGACGATGCCGTAACTGAAGAATAACCTTAGTTAATCCGGCTATTCCCGCCGCGGATTCCAGATGGCCGATATTAGATTTTACCGAGCCAAGTGCGCAGTAGTTGCGGTCATCCGAGAACTCTCGAAAAGCATGGGTAAGCCCCGCGTGTTCGATAGGGTCTCCTATCGAAGTGCCAGTTCCGTGCGCCTCCACATAGCTGATATCGCGGGCGTCCACGCGAGCTCGGTGCAATGCTCGCACAATAAGGTCTTTCTGGGCCCCGGGATTAGGAACGGTATAGCCGCTGGTTTTGCCTCCGGCGTTCACGGCGCTTCCCTTGATCAACGCGTAGATTCGATCACCGTCCTTCTCTGCCTCTCCCAATGGTTTTAGCAGAATCGCCCCGGCGCCTTCACCATCGACAAATCCGTCTGCTCCTTTCGCAAAGCTCTTATTTAAGCCCTCGCGTGAAAGCATGCCCATCATGCAAAGCTTGTGGTAATGGAGAGGATGAATGATTAGATTTACGCCACCAGCGATCGCCGCTCGGCACTCTCTGCGCTGTAAGCTTGCACAGGCGAGATGAATCGCGGTGAGAGAGGAAGAACACGCAGAATCGACAGCAAAGCTTGGGCCGTTCAGATTGAGGAAATAGGATAGCCGATTGGCGTTAGACCAGAAATGCGAATGGGCGCCGGTGAGCTTGCCCTGCATACGCGCCTCAGCGTTGTACCATTCGTAGTGCGCATTCATCACGCCCACAAAGACGCCCACCTCATGATTCAAACGTGCGAGCTTTCTGCGCGTATATCCTGCATCTTCCAAAGCGGCCCAGGCTGTCTCGAGAAAAATCCGCTCTTGCGGATCCATTGCTTCCGCCTCCAACGGAGAAATGTTGAAAAACAGCGGATCGAACTCATCGACATCATCGATAAAGCCGCCCCATCTAGTATAAACGGCTCCAGGTTTGTCCGGACTGGATTCCTGCAGTCGCCTCCAATCCCAACGATCGGACGGGACTTCGCCAATGCAATTCCGTCCTTCCTTTAGATTCTGCCAGAATTCCTCTAGATTCGCCGCCTGGGGATACCGTCCGGCGACGCCAATGACAGCGATCGCTTCTTCGTGCTCGCCCCCTCCTCGATCCGGTGCTTTGAGGAACTGCTTGAGAAGCGCTCGTTTCTTTTCTTCGGTTAGCGAGTGTACCAGGTGCTCCATCTTAGTTTTCCTTCGAATCTCTACTGCTCGCGGCTTCCGAGGATGCTCAACAGGGCGTCAACTTCTCGGGGAGATAAGCCATCTACAAAGGTGTCCAAGCTGGCACCGCACTCGCCGGACCACCCGATTTGCTCTCGCTCTGTGGTTGCTACCTGACGCGTTCCATTCTGAGTATCCTGAACGGGCGCCCTCAGCTGTGACGAAACCTCCAGTTGTAATAGCCGGCTTAGCGTCTCTCGATGCGTCTCAAAGAGGTAGCGACTAAGAGCATCGATAGACGAATATTCGAAAAGCAGAGTGGACGGCAGTCTCCCAAGGTCCTTTTCGAGCCGTTTACTTAACTCGAGTACCATCAGCGAATCCACGCCGTAAGCCTCAAACGTTGCGCGAGCGTTGAATTGATCCTTGCCGATCCTGAGCACCTCAGCAAAAACCGCCGTTGTATACTCTATAACCCGTTCCAGACCTGTGACTAAAGGAGATATCCCCGACTCTTGAACACGAACCAAATTGTGATCCGCGGCGTTATCAGTCTGCCGGTGAGCCGCGTTAGATTCGCTGTTTGTCTGGAGCGTTGCACCAGAAGGGGTAAGGGCGATGAGTCCATCACTCTGAGCAAGGATAAGCGTTTGGGGAGGATCTTGAGTCGGCTCCGCGGGATTTACGCCAAGGGCTTGGGTGAGCAGGACCTGGTAGCCGGTGCGGTTGAGTAA
>Ga0074044_10000699_pt1 | contig 31415 bp, 25 predicted proteins | sample BogForMeECP23OM1_FD_94443 | JGI IMG/M metagenome (GOLD analysis project Ga0074044, IMG submission 94443) | Bog forest soil microbial communities from Calvert Island, British Columbia, Canada - Bog Forest MetaG ECP23OM1 | ecosystem: Environmental > Terrestrial > Soil > Wetlands ...
CTACCTTCAACATCGGTGGCGTCTCCTTCCACCCGGCTCCCACCGGGGTTCGCGTGCTCTACGCGGAAGGGTACGCCGCCTTTTTCATCCCCGCACCTGATCCACAACTTTCGGTAATAACTCTCTTTGACCAATGTTTCGAGTATCGACCATAGCCTCAGGGACACTAAACAATAGAGATAGGGGAACCCCGATGTGCAGTGAGTCTTTACGAATTCTTCGAGGTACAACCAGCAGGTGTGGAAATAGGGAAAGGGCGGTGTAGCCTTCGGGGTTGCTGAGACCCAGCCGGTTAGAGAAAGCTGAGCTCATCCAACCCGGCCAGCGACAGAAACGAGTACGGCTGCGACTTGGCGATTTGGAACTTGGCGCCCCACATTCCCGACGGACCGACCCAGACACGGCCCGGACGCTCGTGCAGGATCGTGCGGATGTCGGCCAGCGCGGCATCGAGATCGCCGCCCTCGCGCGCAATCCCCGCGAGGCTTTCTTCCCCCCACTGGTTGCTCTGCTTCAGGAAACTCGCGCGCTCGGCGAAAATCACGATCGCCATGGCGCCGAGCGCGATCACGGTCGCAAGCCGGCCCGCGTAAGTGACGCGCCAGGCGGCAGAGACTATCTTGGCCAGCCCCCAGGCCGTCAACAGCACGGCAAACAGCTCGAAAACCGACTCGAAACGGCTGACGTGAAACGTCCCGGGCAGCCCCAGCGCGAGCATGAAATATCCCCAGGTCGTGCGGCCGAAGAAAATCAAGAGCCACACCCCGGTGAGGACCTGCAGGCGGCGCGGCATCGGCCTTTTCCAGCGATACAGCGCGAGCAACGACGCCGCCAGCAGCGACAACGTCATTACCGGCAAGCGGCCCGAGTTGAGAAAGCGCCCCGAGAACAGTTCGTTGAACACGTTGCCCGCACCCCACGAATCGAACTTCCAAACGTCATCCCATCGGCACCGATTCATCTCGCCGCTGGCCAGCAGCATGGGAACGACGAACCACGCCAACAGGACGACGGCGGGAATCAGGATCGATGCGGCGCGGACGACTCGGCGCGAGCGATCGCCCCGGGGTCCGACCAGGGCCATGATCGCTATCGAAAGAATCGACGCGTAGCCGAACACGACGTGCGAGAGTGCGGTGGCCGCAACCAGACAAGCTGCCGGGATCCGCCGCCTGCCCGTGTTTAGAGAGCGGGCAGCGAGTCCCAGCGCCGGCATCAGCAGATCGAACGACATCAGTTGCGTGTACAGGCCCGAGCCACGCCGAACATACGCGCCGTAGGACAGCCCGTAGCGGCTGAAGTCGCCGGCCTCGCTCACTGCGATGATCAGAATCGCGGCGAATCCGGCGGCCAGCGGCTCGAGCCCGAATAGTCGCGCACCGATGTAGGTGGACGCCGGCACCGCTACCAGCAAAAGATAGTAGAACACCGCGAAAGCAGCCGGCGCCGAAGCGAAATGACTGGTCATCGCCAGCCACAGTCCGGCCACCATATGCGGGATCGGCTGATAGAAGTGCCACAGCGGATATCCCAGCGCCCATAGCGACATCCATGGATCGAGGAACGAATCACCCGTGACGAGACTCTGCGCCAGGCGCTGCGAGGCGGCGATATGGAAGCTCAGGTCGTTGACCGGAACCCGCTCGATGCGAATCTCCGGCGCAAGCAATATTGCATTAACGATCAGCGCAAGCCCGAGCAGCAGCAGCCCGCGCGCTTCGGCGGCGCTGAGCCTCGCCGCAGCACGAATCCCCCACTACCCTCTGAGGGGGCGCGCTACCAGGGTTGGCGCTTCGATGCGAGGTTTTGCTTTCGTTGCCGCCGGCATTCTTCGCTGACTGACCGCGCGAAGATTGTGACCCTAAGGGATCAGAAGAACCCTGCCGACTGCCTGTCGGCTCTCGATGTAAGCGTGGGCTGCGCCGGCCTCCGATAGCGGGAAGGTTCGATCGATCACGATCTTGAATTCGCCTCTGGCGGCCTCCTCGATCAGGCGCTGGATCATATTGTGCACCCGGTCGGTGCCCATTTCGGCGCCCAGGAAAACTCCCGTCAAAGAGCGGTTGCCTCCCATCAGCGAGGAGACGTCCACCGTCATCGGTTCGCGTCCCGCCGCGCCGACCATCGAGACGCGGCCGCGATAGGCGAGCGATAGCAGGCTGCCCTGCAGGGTCGCGCCGCCGACCGGGTCAACGACGAGATCGACGCCCCTCTTGTTGGTAATTTTCATGACCGACTTTACCACGTCATCGGTCCGGTAGTTGATCCCATGGTCGAGACCGAGCGGCTTCAGCCGTTCCAGCCGCTCGTCGCTCGACGCGGTGGCGAGCACGGTCGCGCCGGCGCGCTTGGCGAGCTGAATTGCGGCAACGCCGACACCGCTCGCGCCCGCCTGCACCAGGACCGTCTCGCCGGCCTCGAGCCGGCCGAACTCAAACAGGCAATCGGCGGCGGTGCCGAACGTCACGGGGATGACTGACGCAAGCTTGACGTCGAATCCTTCTGGCACCGGCCATGCGCTGCGGGCCGGCACCGATCGCAGCGCGGCGTGGGAGCCGAAGTTGTAAGAGGTAGCTACCTTCTGGCCGACCCGAAGGTTGGTTACCTCCGATCCAACCTCGACAATCTCGCCACCGGCCTGGTAACCAACCACGTGCGGCTTGGTGACCAGTGGTCCATGCCAGCGATTGAGTGTGTCGCCGCCCTCGATGCTTACCGCCTCGACGCGGATCACAACGCCTTTCGGATGGCATATCGGATCGGGAACGTCCTCGTACTTGAGAACCTCCGGACCACCGTTCTGATAATAGACAGCAGCCTTCATCGTGCATCTCCTCCAATCACTTTGCCATCAGCGCCGCCAACTCAATCGACGATAGCCGAATAGATGATGTTCCTGAGTTGCCCACGGAAGTTGAAGGTGGCCGACGGCATCAGCTGGGTCATGAACACCACCACCATGTCCTCCTTGGGGTCCACCCAGAAGATCGTCGAGGCTGCGCCACCCCAGTAGTAGTCGCCGCCGCCAAGCGCGCCGGTCTCGACCTGACCGAGGGTCATCGCGAAGCCCAGCCCGAAGCCGACGCCTTCGTTTGCGGTCTCCGAGAATCCGCCGATCGCCATCTGGGTCAGGTCTTGGCCGCCCGCGAGGTGGTTGCGATGCATGATCTCTATGGTACGAGGTCCGAGGATGCGCGCGCCGTCCAACTCGCCGCCGCGCCGCAGCATTTCGCAGAAGCGGAAATAGTCGGCGGTCGTGCCGGTCAATCCTCCTCCGCCCGAGAAGAATGTGGGCTGCTTCAGATAGTTGCTGCGCTCCGGATCGTCTATCAGCTTCAGCGTTTTGTCGGGCTCCCGCTGATAGTTCGCGGCAAAGCGATCGAGCTTGCGCGGCGCCACCATGAACAAGGTGTCCTTCATATCGAGCGGATCGAAAATCGTCTCCTGCAAATATTGGTCGAAGCGCTTTCCGGAGATCGCCTCGACCAGATAGCCGCATACGTCGGTGGAGAACGAGTACATCCAGCGCTCGCCCGGCGCATAACGCAGCGGCACCTTTGCGAGTTTGCTCACGAACCCGCCGAGCGTCTCGCCCTCGCCGCGCGTCACTCCCATCTCGCGATAGACGCGGTCAACCGGATGATTCGTGGCGCCGTAGGTAAGACCGCCTGTATGGCTCAGCACGTGTCGCATGGTCATCGGCCGGGGCGGCGCTGCGGTCTCCATGCTCGCCCCTTCGCCCGTCAGCCACACCTTGTAATCGCGCCACGCCGGGATGAACCGCGACACCGGGTCGTTGAGCTGGAAATGACCCCGTTCGTAGAGAGTCATTAACGCCACGGACGTGATCGGCTTGGTCATCGAATAGAGGCGGAAGATCGTATCATCCTCTACCGGCTTGCGGCGCTCGCGATCCATCAAGCCCAGCGATTTGAAATAGGCAACGTGGCCATGTCGCGCGACCAGCGTCTGACAACCGGCGATTTTGCCGGGCGCGATGTAGTTCCGGTCGAGGTGTTCGGTGATCCGATTGATTCGTTCGGGCGCGAATCCGGCCCGCTTGGGTGCCAGTTCCATATAGCCTCTCCTTCGATGCGTCGATCAGTTTTCCCCGCGCCTGCTGAAAACACTAGTACTAATTCGCACAATTGTCGCGCGTCGCGCGTCCACCAGGCGCGACCCTTCGCGCGATCAATCGGGTGAGCGTGGGTTTTCGCCCGCCATTCGCGCCGGCGTATCGACGGTGCGAGGATGCCGCGACTGGCGTTTGTGCGCTAGACTTCAACCCAAGATGACAACCCCGATTCGAGTCCATCTTATCACCGGAGGATTTCCTCCTGGTTCCTTCGCCGGCCATGACATGGATTTCGCGCGCATCCAACTGCTGGGCCTTCTGCAACAGAACTCGCAGGTGCTTACGACCAGCGGCAATGATTTCGCGGATGTCGCAAAGTGGTTGCCGGGCAGCCGGTTACTGATCACCTATGTCGCCGGGCCGTATCCCGATGACCAACAGGATCAATTCATTCGCACCTGGCTCGAAGCGGGTGGACGATGGCTCGCGCTTCACGGCACGAGCGGCGGAAAGGCTGTGCCAGTGGACGAGAAGCGTTACGTCCGAAAAATGGTGAAGGGCAGTTACCACGACACCCTTGGCTGCTTTTTTATGAATCATCCCCCGGTGCGCAAGTTTCGCGTCGACGTGACCGATCGCGAGCATGCGCTCACCCGGGACCTGCCGGCGTCCTTCGAGGTGATGGACGAACTCTATCTCATCGAGCTTCAGGACCCCGCCAACAGCCACGTGCTGCTCACGACCGTGCTCGAAAGAGATCCATCGCCGCGCGGATTCGGTTTTGTCTACGACCACGATACTTCGCTGCTGCCCGACGGCAAAACCCGCGTGCTGGGATACACGCGCGAGACGGGTAAGGGGGGAGTGACCTACTTCGCGCTTGGTCACTGTCACTCACCGATAAGTAACGTTCAGCCGTTTGTCGATTCGAGCGTCGAGCCTTCGGGAACTACTCCCAAGGTTTTCCGCGGCTCGTGGGAGACGCCGGAATACCAGACGCTGATTCGCAACGCGCTGGATTGGGGCATTGGCGCCAATTCGTAGCTCGCACGCTCACAGGGTCCTTCGAGTACTCAGGGTAAACTCCGGCCGCATCTTTTCTTAACATTGGGTGCAGGGGTTACCCCCGCCCATCGCGCGTTCCTCTTTTCCCGCTAACCCGTTCTAACAGGGCGAAGCCCGCATCTTTGTTTTAACATTGGGTGCAGGGGTCACCCCTGCCCAAGGAAGTGTGAAACCCACGGTGGGCTTCACATTAAATAAAGTGATTTCCCCTTCCCCCTGCACGCGCGCCGCGCGCGTGCGCGCGCCCGGTCAAGCTCGCGCCACCCCTGCCACGCCCAGCCTGAGCCGGTAGCTCCAGAACCACGGCACGATAGCGTCACCGAGCGCATGGCGCGCCGCCTCGCGCAACGCCGTGATCCCGATTTCATCCTCGCCGATACCGTGCTTGAGGAGCGTGGCGATCTCGCCTTGGCTGAGCGCGAGCCCGGCCAGCCGCTCTGCGCCTCCACTCTCGACGTGATGAAGCACGACCTCCTTCACGTAACGGAACCGCCCGCTCTGCCTCATCCTTTCCAGATGCCCGCCCTTGTTCCACTGATGGACCTCGGGCGCGAGGCGCCGCGAGCGCTCGAGCGCCTCCGCCTTCGCCCGGCATGCGATGAAGGCCTGTTCGGCTTCGGCGTTGAGTGTCGGCGGCCAGTCGCAGTCGTAAGCGGCAAACACCCCGCCGTCGCGCAAAATGCGCGCGACCTCGGCGAATGTGTCGTTCGGCTCCATCCAGTGCAGCGACTGCGCGCAGGTCACGATATCGGCGTATCTGTCCGGAAGGCCGGTCGCGGTCGAAAGCCCCTCGATGAACCGAACACTGCCCGCACCGGAGTCGGCCGCGCGGCGGCGAGCTTGCGCGCACATGTCGGCATTCGGCTCGACGCCGACGACCTCGGCGGCGGATCGCGTCCAGATCAGCGTCGAAAGGCCGCTGCCACTGCCGAGATCGACGACCACGGGCCGCGGCATTGCGGATAGCTGCGTCAGGAGATCTACGATGACTTCGGGCGGCCTCGGCCGATACCTGTCGTAGAGTTCGGCGAAACCCGAGAAGCGATCGACATTGGCGCCGACGCGGGCGCGATCGGAGCTCATGTCGTGAATTTGCGCATGCGCCAAGTCTAGATGCGCCGCGTTATCGAAGGCCGCTCAGCGGCGTCGGGGTTTCTTCGTGCGGACGATCTGTAACGCCGAGCCCTTCGGGTGCGTAACGCGTCGAATGCGACTTTTCGTAGTCGGCGACGGCGGTGCGAGAGCGCAATTGCCGCACAGCTCAATCCACCCGCCGCATGATGAGCAGGGATGTTTAGTCGCCGTGTCGCCGCTCGTTACTTTCATGGTCCCGCCCGCCGCCCGCTGTTTCGATGAGTTCACTGATCGACCATAGCCGATCCGACACACCTGCCGCCATCGCGCGCGTAGAGCAGAGCCCCTGCATCCTCCCGAAACCCAAACTGGGTTCTCTTTCTCGATCAACCCCTTCTAACAGGGCGAAGCCCGCATCTTTGTTTTAACATTGGGTGCAGGGGTCACCCCTGCCCAAGGAGGTGCGGAACCCACGGCGGGTTCCGCATTCAATAAAGTGATTCCCCTTTAGTGAAAGCGGTCGTATCCCAGCCAGAGCGTCAGCAGGATAAGCCGCCTGACCAGCGGTTCCTCCACGCTGCCGATCACCCCCTCGATTGAATCGGCCAGGCCGCGCGGTTCCCAGCCCTCATCGCCGCTGTAGCTCGTGTCGGAGACGGCAAAGCCAAGTTCGCGCGCTTGGGCAAGCAGCGCACGTGTAACGTCGGCGCCGAAACGAGCATTGATGATGAACAGTCCCTCGTCGAGCGGGCTTGCGAACTCGACCATGCCCACCTCGTAAGGCGGCGGATCGTAGCCGAGCTGATCCTCGGCAAGCGAAAACAGGTAATGCCCTTGCGCGGCCACGCGCGCCTCCATCGTGATTTGCGTTTCGGGAAAAGACTCGCCCGGCACCGCGGCAAACAAGAGCGTGCCGATTCGCACCGCGCCCACGACCGTGCGTATTTTGCTTTTGTCGTCCGCCAGGTAGGGTTCGCGGTCCGAGCGCATCACGCGGTCGACACCGGCCCTTCCGTTGGTCATCAGGCTCGCCAGCACCCGATTCTCGACTGGCTCTTCGAGGATTGTTTCGGCGGTCGCGATCGGGCCGTCGATTTTCACCGCGAGTGCCTCGGCTACGAGGATGAGCCTGGCGACGGTTGCGCCGTAGCTTTCGGCTGCCGATGGCCCGCGTGCTCCGATCGCCTTCAGATCGGGCTGAGTCCGCCCGACCGAGGCGACCATCACGAGCGCGGTTGAATCGGGATTGCCCTTCTCGACGGCTTGCAGAGCCGCTGCGGGCCAATCAGGCGAGATCAGCGTATTGTCCTTGCCAAGCGCGGTGACATGCGCGCTGAAGTTGATCAGGGTCGCGAACGGCACGCCGTCGGAACCCCTGGCGAACAGCACGCGCAACTTCGTGTCGAGCGGATACCCGGGGAGGATGCTTCTCAGGAGATGGGCCGGCGCGGTATCGATTTGGCCGGAGTACAGCGATGCCGGCCGTTCGTCGCGCAGGGCAGATTCGATCGCGGCGACTGTCTGGACGGCAACGAAGTTCAGGTACTCCGGTGGTACGCCGCCCCATACCCCAATGTCGTCGGGTCCGGAATGATCGTGCACGCTGGCGATGATTATGGCGCGTTCGGGAATGCCGGCGTCTTTCGACACGCGCCGGCGGATGTCTGCAGAGCCATACGGCGCGCCATTCCCCTGGTAGGCCAGGAAATGCCCTTGCGTGTCGATCGCGGATAAGACCACGGTCTGTCCACCGCGCGAGATCGCGATTGCGCGCGCGTAGATCGGGCTCCTGACCCCGGTCGATCGCCTGACGGGACCGAAGCCGTAACCCCCGAGATAGACCGGCGAGGTCGGCGTGATTTCGCGCCTGGATGCGCCCACGCAATATTCGCCGCTCGATTCCGACGCCGAACAGGCGGCCGTCATCGCCGCCCACGCAACCGGCTCGGACGCGCCGAACAAAAGCACGCATGCAGCGGCGGCGAGAATCGCTCGATGAATCTTTCGCGATGCGCGCACCGGAGTCAGGCCACGCGGTACACCTTGTACTCGACGCGGCCGGGACCGAGGCGCCCCTCCGCGACGAAGACGCTCTGGTTGAGCCACGCATAACGCGGGTCGCCGGTCTCGAACCGAGGCGTGGTGCGGAAATACTGGTCGCCGTAATCGGTGCTCGCACCTTTGGCAAGTGCGTCAGCGACCTTCTGATTCATCTGGAGCAGTCCGTTGTACTGCACATACAGAGAGGCGCCGTCGTCGGTGAGGAACTGGGCGCGCACGTCGAGTCGTCCGAATCCATCCGGTGCCATCAGCAGCCAGTCGCCGCCACCAGCTAGAACTTTACCTTTCAGCCGTTTGCCTTCGACCGTCCCACCAGTGACTTCGAAAAAGTTCCGCGTTCCGAACGGGCCCGTGCCGATTTGCACCGGCTGCTTGAGGGTCGCGACGTAAGTGAATTCGAGTTCCAGATTCATCGTTAGTCCTCCCAGAGCCGCCGCCGTGTTCCGCGGCCTCGCGCACACCTGAACATTCAATCCCAAACCGGCGGCTTGCGACCGATCCATGGCTGCGCCTGTTCGAGCTGGCCCGCGAGCTGGATCAGCGTCGCTTCGTCGCCGTAGCGCCCACCGAACATCACTCCGATTGGCAAGCCCTCGCGATTCCAGTAGAGCGGCAACGAGATCGCCGGTTGCCCGGTGATGTTGTACACGGGGCATGGAATCGCGAAGTTCGCAATCTTTTCGTCGAGCAGCGTCGTGGCCGGACTCATGAAGTCGATAGTGCCGATCCGCAGCGGCGGCTGACCCAGCGTGGGCGTCAGGAACAGATCATGCGATTCGAAGAACGCCGCAAACTGACGCGCGGCCTGTTGGAGCAGCGCCTGCGCAATCAGATATTGTGGCGCCGATACCTGCTTCCCGCGCTCGTACATGTTCCACGTGAAGGTCTCGAACTTGTCGGGCGCCGGCTCGGCGCCGGTCAGCAGACGCGTCGCCTCGATGGAGAGCGCCACTCCCGCCGAATAGACGGTTTCGAAGAGCGGCGCGAGCATCTGGTAATTGAGTTGCGGCGCCGCCTCTTCGACCTCGTGTCCGAGTTCCGCGCACAGCTTCGCCGCGCTCCGTGTCGCCCCGATGCAGTCCGGATGAATGCTGCCGCCCATAGGATTCTCGGTCGAGAACGCGATTCGAAGCCGCTTCGGCGGCGTCGACACTTCCTGCAGATAGGGCCGGATCGGCGGCGGTGGAAAGTATGGATCGCCAGGCATCGGACCCGCGGTCGCGTCGAGTGCGGCCGCGCTGTCGCGGACGGTTCTGCTCAACACATGCTCGTTCACCAGTCCGCCGAGAATGTCACCGAGATTCGGCGCCAGTGAGATGCGCCCACGCGTCGGCTTGAGTCCGACCAATCCGCAGCATGCGGCGGGGATTCGAATCGAGCCGCCGCCGTCGTTGCCGTGAGCGACCGGCACGATCCCTGCTGCCGCCGCCGCGGCTGAGCCGCCGCTGGATCCGCCCGGCGTACGCTCGAGGTTCCACGGGTTGTGCGCTGCCCCGTAAAGACGCGACTCGGTTACAGGGGGAATTCCCAACTCGGGCGCGTTGGTCTTGGCGAACGGGATGAAGCCCGCGCGCTTGTAGCGGGCCACCACCTCCGAGTCCGCCACTATCGGCGTGGCCGGAACGAACGCGCACGCCGAGCGCGTCGGCATCCCCGCGCAGTCGCCCATAATGTCCTTGAGCAGGAGCGGCACGCCCGCGAACGGCGCCGCACCGGCCTTGTGCGCGCGCGCCGCGGCGCGCGCGCGATCGTAATCTTTGAAAACGATCGCATTGAGCTTCGCGTTGTGTTTTTCCGTGCGCGCAATCGCCGCGTCCATCAGCTCAGCCGGCGTGATCTTGCGCTCGCGCACCATGCGGCCCAAGGCCAGGCCGTCGAAGGAAGCGTATTCGTTGAATGACATGATGTGACCAGTGCGCCTCTCTCGCTGCTGCGAACTCCCGGTACGTCGGAAAGCCTAACATCTTGCGATTGGCTGCCATAGCGCCGCGGTTGTGGCTACCGAAAACCTGGTCCGGAGTGAAGCGGCCGCGGAGCTTGTGCTACGGGAATACGTGATGACAGCGTTCCTGACTCGATTAGCGTTGGTGCTGTGCTCGCTGCCGAAGACGCGCCAAACCTGAGGCCGAGAACCTCGTTCTCTGCCCGCAGCTCATCGCAATGAGATGGAGAAACGTCGGAACAATGAGCCCTGTGCCTCCGCAAGCGGCGAAACGTCTGGACTTCTTACTTGTTGTGCGCTACGAACGGGGCGCATGGCAGTCGAAACATCGCGCGACGAATTCTCCGAAGAAAAACTCCCTCCCCCTACAGGCACGACCTTCGTATTGGGAACGTACATGCTGGTGCTCGCGGCGGGATGGGCCGTGATGTTCTGGGTGCTGCTGGGCAGATAAATGGAACGGTACGAGAACGCCTTTCTTGCGGCATGCGCCGCAGTTCTGGTGATTTTTCTTTGCGCGCTTGGCTACAGCAGCGTCGCGATGGGCGTCCATCTTCCTTCGCGTAGCGGGATGATCTATTGCGGGGCCGGCCAAAAGCTTCGCATGGTACTGCGCAAAACGCCGCCTTTCGATCACACAGGAGTGCAGGAAATCGCGCCGGGGAAATACCAGGCGGTGGTGATCGCGAAGACCTGGGCCTTTACTCCCGATGAGATCGACCTTCCGCTCGGCGCCGAGGTCCGCTTCGTCGCAACGTCGGCTGACGTAACCCACGGATTTTTCATCGTCGGCACGCGAGTCAACATGATGCTCATCCCGGGGCAGATTTCTGAATTCGACTATCGCTTTACCAAACCCGGCGAATACTTGCTGATTTGCCACGAATACTGCGGCAACCTGCATCACACGATGTCCGGAAAGGTGGTGGTCAAATGAGTACGGCGATCGTCTCGGAGCCATCCGGCTTCGCCCTGCCACAGGGCCAGTTGAATGTTATCCGATGGAACATTTATTTCGGATTCGCGGTGCTTGCGATCGGCGTCATCATGGGACTCGGGCAGGCGCTCAATTATGCGCAAGTGGACGTCGTCCAGTACTATCCGGTAGTGAAATCATACTACCAGGGACTGACGATTCATGGCGTGTTCAACGCGCTGGTGCTGACGACGGCGTTCGCGAACGGCTTCATCGCGCTGACCACGGCGCGAGGTCTCGGGCGCAAGCTCAATAATGCGCTCCTCCATGCGGCGTTCTGGACGCTGCTTATCGGCTCGCTGCTGGCGGCGTGTGCGATGTTCGCCGACAAGGCCTCGGTTCTGTACACCTTCTATGCGCCGCTGGAAGCCCACTGGACGTTCTACCTGGGCCTCGCGCTGGTGGTGGTGAGCACGTGGATAACCTCGGCGGCCCAGCTCGTGGCGCTGCGCGGATGGCGCAAGGATCATCCGGGCGAGCGAGTGCCGCTGCTCGCCTTCATGTCGATCGCGACTTACGTGATGTGGGATATCGCATCGGTCGGCCTGGCTGTAGAGGTCGTGGTGTTCCTGCTGCCCTGGTCGCTGGGTTTGCTTCCGGGCGTCGATCCGATGCTCGATCGCACGCTGTTCTGGTTCACCGGGCATCCGATCGTGTACTTCTGGCTGCTGCCGATTTACGTTTCATGGTACGGGCTGATTCCGAAACAGTCTGGCGGCGTGCTTTTCAGCGACACCCTAACGCGGGTGGCCTTCATACTTTTTATCCTGCTGGTCCCGGTCGGCTTTCATCATCAGTTCGTCGACCCCGGAGTATCGCAGGGACTGAAGTTCACCGTCGCGGCCCTGACCTTCGCGATTTTCTTCCCCAGCCTGATGACGGCGTTCTCGGTTATGTATGCGCTGGAGATTGGGGGACGCCGTCGCGGCGGGAGCGGGCTCGTCGGATGGTTCTTCAGGATTCCATGGAGCGATCCCTCAGTGGCGGCGCAGGTGCTGGCGATGATCGCATTCCTGCTCGGCGGTATCTCCGGCCTGATGAACGCGAGCTACAACATGAACATGGAGATTCACAACACCGCTTTTGTGCCGGGGCATTTTCATATGACCATCGGCTGCGCGGTAGCCCTCTCCTACATGGGAATCGCCTACTGGCTGATACCGTATCTCGAGCGACGCGAGCTATGGTCGCCGCGCCTCGCACGGTTCCAGGCGTTTTTGTATTTCTTCGGAATTATGATTTTCTCGCACGGCCTGATGGCGGGAGGCATGGAAGGAATGCCGCGGCGTACCGACATGGTGCACGCCAGCTACGGCCTGGCGGCGTGGAAGATTCCGGGAATAATGACGGGCGTCGGCGGCTCGCTGATGTTCGCGAGCGCAATGCTGTTCTTTTTCATCCTGGTGATGACGATCGTTGCCGGCAAAAGGACCCAGCCGCATGACCTTCCGTTCAGCGCCACGGTTCAGGCTCCCGCCACGATTGGATGGCAGCCGCGGCTTGATCAGCTTAGCTACTGGGTTCTCGCTTCGGTCGTCCTGGTAATCGCGGTCTATGGCCCCTTCATCCTCGGCCACTTCCCGCCCCGCCTCACGACCGCGGGCCTGCTCTATCCTTAGGGTGCGCTACTAAAACTCCTGACGCGTTAGGCCAGAGTTCACCGCTGTTAATCTCGGCGGCACGCTCACGCTCGTGCGTTCGATCTTCGGCCATAGCGGTCGTTAACCAGCTGTCTCCGTCGGCACCGCCAAAATTGAGAGATGTATCGAAGCGCGCCAAAAGATTGGCGGCGAAACTCGTTCCAATCGACGGCTTTGGCAGGAATTCCGGGCTGCTGGGAGTTCCTGTGATCCTCGTTTGAGCTGGCACGCGCGATGCGTCCGCTTCGGGCAGAACTGGGCTTCAAGAAGGAGGAAAAAATGCGACCAACCAAGCTGACTGTATTGGCGATCGGACTTACGATCTCGCTGGCCGCTGCGCGACCGACGATAGCGGCCGGCAGCGGCAGCGATCCTGCGAGCGGACCGAAAGTTGTGCGCGTGTCGCAGCAGGAGTTACAGCTGAGGATCAACCAACTCGGAGAACAGAATCGAACGCTGGAAATCCAGAATCGCGCAATCCAGGAACAACTAAATACCCAGAAGCAGGAAATCGACACATTGATGCATCAGATGCAAGCGACGGCGCAACCCGTCGCAACTCTTCAGCAGCAGGTGCCACAGTTGCAGCAAGAGCTGAGTGATGTTGCGAAGAAGCAGAGTTCGGTGCCGCTGGAGGTCGGCTTCCGCACGGGATGGTCCGAATCGCCGTACGGAATGCCGGGAGGCTTCTACTACGGTGCGTTCCTCAACCATCGCTTGGTGTCGCATGAGGACGGCCTCCCCGGCGGATTCCTCGCGGGCGAGATGCTGGTGGGATGGACGCAAGGTAACCATGTGAAAACGAATGCAAATCTCCTCAGCCAGCTCGTGGGCCCCCCGTTTAGCACCTGGATCTATACGCTCTCGCTGCAGCCGACCGTGCAATACCATCTGGATCCCGCGCTTTGGGGAATGGAGTCGTTGGCCGCGTTCAAGCCCTACGCGCTCGCTGGCCCGGCGATGTACATCAATCTGCTCAGCACTCCGGTTGTGGTGAAAAAGGGCAACCCGGGAGCGGGCTATCGCCATTATGACGCCGACGTTCAGGGCGGTGGCGTGTGGGGATTGGGCTTCGAACTGGCCTTGTCCGCGCTCAAGGTCACGTCGATCCAGAGGCTACTCGACAAGTCATTCGTTGGAGCGGAGTGGCGCTTCAACGAATACGGAAACGGCCAAGGTTACAGCCAATACACCGGTTCGCTTTCCTTCGGATGGTAGCTCGACCGCGCCCGGCGGGACTCCTCGCTCGCCGCCGGGCGCAATGAAAGGTGTGAAAGTCAGGTAGCCGAGCAACTGGCGGATGTCGAGGCGCGATATCGCCTCGGCCGCATCGACGAGGCTGGCCTAATCGGTCACCCTTCGCTGACGTTCGCGGCGGTGCGATGATGAAATCATGGTGAAGTGGCGCGTGCTCGCCGACGCGGTCGTGATGATCCATGCGGCTTATGTCGTGTTTGTCGTTTTCGGCTTCGCCGCAATCCTGATTGGCGTTGTGCTTGAGTGGGAATGGGTGAGGGGATTCTGTTTTCGCCTCTCGCACCTTGTGGCGATCGCATTGGTTTGCCTCGAAGCGATCTTGGGTGTGATGTGCCCGCTGACCACGCTCGAGGACTCGTTGCGTGCGAGAGCAGGACAGACGCGCTACCCAGGCGACTTCGTCGGTTACTGGGCGCACCGCCTTATCTTCTACAACGCGCCACCGTGGATGTTCACCGCGCTTTACGCCGCCTTCACAATCCTGGTGGCGGCGACCTTCTGGCTTGCACCGCCCAAATGGCCGCGCGGCAGCGCGCACCCGGGGCGGCGCTTGACCAGCCACAACGGCTAAACCTGATCTTCGCGGTGCTGTCGGGTGTGAAAAATCAAACTCAATTAGAGTTCTGCCGCAGACTTAGCGCAGCCCCCGGCTCGCGCCTGGCCTGATCGTCCGCTATGCCGAGCGGATGCCATCTCAGGAAGTTCAGCATCCGCTCGTTCCACTGAGCCGGCCACCGCATGTGACGAGCCAGGCCGCGGAAACTTGCGACGGTCCCGATTTGGCCATCCGCCATCTCATCCGTACCGCATGAGTCGTCGCACGAAGGTACCCGGGTTCCCGACGAATCGATGATAACGTCCTCGACGCTGCCGCCGAGCGCGCGCACACGAGCCGCAAACCTGCTGCCGTTCGGACAAATCCCGCCAATGTCGCAATCGTTGCGCACGTGCATCAGTGGCACTCGCGGATTGAATACCCGCGCCTGGCCGTCACCCGCCGCCGCGCCCGCCACCGGAGTCTGGGTGCACACGTCGAAGAGCGCGGAGAAAGGGTCGGGCGCGGAATAGACGGCCGCGGCTGCCACCCACGGCCGATTCAATGCGTATAGCAGCGCCATCGCGGCGCCGTTGGACCAGCCCATCACATAGATCCGCTGACGATCGACTTCGCCCTTGGCGAGCATTTCGTCGACGAAATGATCAATCGAAGCTGCGTCCGCGTTTTCGTCGTATGTCGCATCACCTACGACGATCGCTCCAGCGAGACTCAACTGCCGGTACCAGTTGTCCCATCCGAGCGCGTTCGAATCGTATCCGGGATAGAGATGCGTCGTGTAGCGGCCCTGTGGCGCAAGCAGAATGAAACCGGGATTCCCTTCCTTAAGAACTCCTTTGTCAATCAGCCCAACCAAGCCGGTGAGAACAACCGAGTAGGCGCTCGTTTCGGAGGGATGAAGGAAAACCAACATCGGCAGCGGTTCTCGTTCAGCCGCGCGCGCAGGCTCATAGAGACAGGCGTGGCGCGCGTCGCCGTTTCCGTCGGTCCACGGTCCCAACAGGTTACCGCCGAGGCATACCGAGTTGCGCGCGGTCACAAAGCTCGCGTACCACCCTCGGTCGACCTGTGCTGGGGGGTCGCCGAACGGACTGCATCTGGTGCCGGCGAATACGTCGCGGCTCGCCAACAACGCCACGATCAACGCGACGCCGGCCGCGAGACGATGACGAAGGCCATCTTTTTTTGAATTTTCTTTGGGAATCAGCTTTTCAGACGTACTCGTCATGTTCGCGCCAATCCCGGCACTGCGGAGTCAGCCCGCGTTTGCCAATGAGGCTCGCCGCTCATCCCGTTCACCAGAGGGTTGGGGCGACTGCGCCATAGGCCAACGAACTTCGAACGTCACGATCTGAAAGGGGCTCAGATCCAACTCGACGGAACCGTCGCGGCGCCGCGTGAGCTTGACGCCTTTGAGAGGCCGGCCAGCGAGATCAATCAACCGAGCTCTCCGGCCGCGGCCGAAGTTGAATCGCGCGATCTCCGGGGATTCGGAAGCGCTAAAAGCGCGTACGATGCAGGCACCGACGCGTTCCGTTGCGCGCGCGGTGGAAAACACTACTCGCGGATTGTTGCAGGCGCAAAGTCGATTCTCAGACACATCTATCGCGGAGCGAGCCTGGAACACGCGCGGCGGATACGCGTACGCCTGGCTTAGCTGAACGACGCCGGAGTCTGAATACGAACCGCGCCAGGTCGTGATGGCAAATTGAAAAAGATGCTGGCCGATTTCCTGGGCGTCGGGCGTTTCGAGCTCCGGACCCGCATCACCACGGCGCATCTTCAGGTCTCCGCGCGAAAGCCATCCTACGCATCGCAAGAGCGTCAGCAGGATTGTCGTACCGCCGCCGTTGCGCCTGACCTCGGTCTCGTAGATTCCACGGCTCATCATGGCTGCCGAAAACTCCACGGATTGGACCGCGGCGAACGTCCGATGCGGCGCGGTCGGATAGACATCTTCCGTGAGTCCCGCCGGCTCGGTTGGATCGAGCGGGCGGCGGACGATTCCGAAATTCGTGTCGGAGAGCGATTCCGTAGCCGCAATCGGCGTGGACAGCGCGACGCGGAGGCGATGGTCGCGCGCGCGATTATCTATCGCTGCCTCAAAATCCACGCGCTCGAGTCCCGCGTAGATGGTGGCCGTCAGTTGTATCGGAACCTCGACGGTCTGGGGCGCGCGCGCCGTGCGATCGGCTGTGAGCGCGCATGGGAGACCGTAAACCAATGAGAGGGCGATGCGACTTCTCAACTTTCCGCGCTCGATCGCGCTGGCGGCGATCGATGCAGGCCTCGAGATCGGCGCCGAATCGGCCACCGGGTCGAAGTTGTATTCGTCGCCGCGATCGCCGTCATCTTCGAAATAAATTTCAAGGGCCTGGTGGTTTTTCAGATCGTCGATTTTCAGGCCGCGGGGCGACGGGCTGAGCCTGAAGTATTCGTTCTCGATCGATTCGATCCCAGGCGCATTTGCCGGCGGATCGCCAGCGGGTTCGTCCGAGCGAGCGAGCCGATAGAGGCTGAAGCCGGCCTGCGTGAGTGAGTCGCCGACGAAAGCGATTTGCGCCCGCGCGGCCGCCGTGGCCCGGATCCGAAGGATCGCTTCGTCAGCCAGCTCAACAATTCGCCGGCGAAAGCTCTCGGGATCAAGGTCGCCCGCCGGGCTGCGGCTGACGAACAGGCGGAGATCGAAGCGGTTGTCCCCAACGCGTTCGAGTTCGAACCGGTTCACATACTGGTCCATCACCTGAGCGCCGGTGATCAAGCCTTTGAGGTCGGCCGCCTTCAGTTCGATTTCGAACGGCTGCTCCGGCCGCGCGACGTCGATCGCGATGGGAATCCAGCGCCCGTTACTATCCAGCGCAACATAGCTTGCGCGGGGGTCGCCGAGCTCGGTTTCACCCGTGATGAGCGCACGCCGGGCGAACGTCGGATTGAACACCGCCATCGCGGCGTCGCCGCCGTTGCGCGTTGAAAGCACGACGTTCGAGGCGCGGCGCGCCACGATCTCGCCGATCATTGCGGCCTGATCGAAGCGGTAGCGCATGTCCTGATGGACCTGGTCGATCGAGCATCCGCAGATCGAGTCGTGCGGATGGTTCTGAATCTGCATGCGCCAGGCAACCTCGAGCAGCGCGCTCAGGTCGTCGGCCTGAGTCAAAGGAAAAGCGAGCGCGGCAAGCGGATCGGCAATCCGCTCGAGCAGGTATGCGTTGTGGAAGTCACGCTGCTTGATCCAGGCTCGTGTCGAGCTGACGCCCGGCGTGATATTCGAGCGTGCCGGGGATCGCAATTCTCCGCGGACACGAGGCGTGCCGTCCCGGGGAAGCTCGGAAAGCCGTTTCGCGTAATCGTCCAGCGTGCCGACTTCAGCAGTGAATGGCGCGCGTCCGGATGCTTCCTTCAGGCGCTCGAAGACCAGTGGATCGGGTTCCGCGTGATCGTTGCCGTTCATCACCAGGATCGGAGCGCCGGCAGAGAACTCGCGTTCCCGCGCGGCGATCTCGTTCGCTCGCGCGATCATTGCATCAGCCGAGTCGGTCGGCAGGCTGGCGCCGTTGGAATAGCCGAACGGCAGGAAGATCGTGAACAGCGAGCTGCCGTCGAGCGCTTCCCAGATGAACCGATTGCGATTCACTTCGCGTCCCACGCCGCGGAAAACGACCGCCGCCTCGAGCCCGAAACCCGAGAGAATCTGTGGAAGCTGCGCGGCGTGACCGAATTGATCGGGCAAATATCCAGTTTGCGCGGGCTTCCCGAATTGCCGCGCGATACGGCTACCGATCTCAAGATTGCGAATCAGCGCCTCGCCGCTGGCAAGAAAGCTGTCCGCGAGCAGGTACCATGGACCGATTTGGAGCTTCCCGGCTTTCACCAGCTTCGCAATTCGGCGCGCGCTCTGTGGCCGTACTTCGAGGTAGTCCTCGAGCACGATCGTCTGGCCGTCGAAGTGAAAGCATGGCAGCACCCCGCTTTCGAGAAGCGCAAGCATCTTGTCCGTCATCGTGAGCAGCCGCGCACGCATCCGCTGAAACGGCTGATACCACTCGCGATCCCAGTGAGTGTGAACGACGAAATAAAGATGCTCCATGAACCGCGCCTCGCCGGTTAGAGTCCCATCGCGACGCATAGCGCCGCAACATCACCGATACGCTCGCCCAGGGCTGCTGGCACCACCTGGCAAGACCCCGCTGACGCGGGCAAGGCTTCGCGCGCCATCACCTCGCGTGCGGGCCCCAGCATCATCTCGCCCGTACGCATCGCCAGCCCACCGATCACAATCCGCTCTGGATTGAGGATGTCTACCAGAATCGCCAGAGCCTGGCCGAGCCGCTCGCCCGTGGAACGAACGATTCGCATCGCGACCACATCACCGTGCTTCGCAGCCGCGCAAACGCCGCGAGCCGTGAGCGTCCCGCGATGGGCCGTCAGAATAGTGCTGCACCCGCGCTTGCGCGCGTCTTCGACCGCTCGCTTCGCTACCTGCTCAATCCCGCCGCCGCTTGCCCATCCCTCGGCCGAACCGCGCTTGTTATGTCCGACAGGGCCGCCGCCGGTGAGCCGCACATGCCCAATCTCTCCGGCGAGATCGTCGGTGCCGTGGTAAAGTCGCCCATCAACGATGATTCCTGCGCCAAGTCCCGTGCCCATCGTGAGGAAGACCATGTTGTCGAATCCATGCCCCGCGCCGTAGCGATGCTCGGCAACGGCGCCGGCATTTGCGTCATTCTCGAGGTTGCAGCGAACACCGAATTGCCGCTCGATGATTGCTTTGACTGGAACATCCACCCACGTGGCAAGATTGGGCGGCGAATGGACGATCCCGCGCAATCGATCAAGCGGGGCGCCACAGCTTATGCCGATACCGCGGATTGCCGAGCTCGGAAGCGCGCGCCTCCTCAGGATGGCGCCGATTCCCTTACCGATCAGGTCGAGCGCGCGGTTGGGCCCTTTGGAGGGCAGGGTAGCGAACTGGAGACGCTCGCTAACATCCGGCAGCCGCTGCGAGACGACGATCGCCGTCTTTGTGCCACCGATATCGACACCTATCCAGACTTTTGCGGGCACGCGGTCTCGCCCTCGACCATTTCAGTAGCGGGCAAGCTGTATCAAACGACCACCGTTGTAACCGGCCACCGCTGCAAGCTGGTCAGCGAAGCAGGTGGATCTATTTTGCCGCAGTCACCGCGGGCAATTCTTCCAATTTGGCCGATTCGTGGCGCGCAAGAATATTGTAATAGGGATCGCGCAGCGCTGCAGTGAAGCCGGCGTCCTCGATGCATTTCACCACGTCACGGATCAGCGCGTCGGTTGGATCAGGCAAATCCTTGCCGGCCGCCGTGATGCAAGCGTTAATCGCGTTGATCGACCCGGTGCCGCAGAGATCGTTTGCACCTGAGCGCAGCGCGCGGCTGGCGACCTCGAAGCCCATCGTGCGCCAGACCGCGCGGTGATTTTCGACGTTGTCGAGCGCAAGCCGCGCGACTGCCACGTCGCGCAGGTACTCATCCGCGACCGCATCATTATCGTCAGCAGGAGTGGTCCCGTTCAGGCGAGTGTGCTCGAGGCGTGCGGGCCATACCTTGTACGCGGAAAAGCCGCAACCGTAACGCTCTAATCCGCGATCCTGTTGATCGCGCAGTGCGATCAGGTGCTGAACGCGTTGTTGCAGCGTCTCGCCGAATCCGATGACCATCGCTACCCACGGGTTGTGGAGGCCGGCCCTCATGGCCGAGTCGATGATTCGGAACCAGTCTCCGGTCTTCATCCGCGTCGGCGCGGTGCGTTCACGCACTTCATCGACCAGGATTTCGGCCGCGGCGCCGGGCATGCCATTCAGTCCGGCATCCTTGAGCTCGCAGAGAATATCCCACGCATCGCGGCCGGTCAGCTTCTCCAGACCGAGAATCTCCTCGGGGCTGAATGCATCAATGTGGATCTCCGGATAGCGCGATTTGAGAAACCGCAGCAGATCCAAATACCACTGAAATGGCAATTCGGGATTGATGCCGCCCTGAAGCAGAACATCGCGACCCCCGATTCGCCTGAGCTCGTCCATCTGACCCGCGATTTCATCGAGCGTGAGTGTGAAGGCATCGTCCTGGTGCCTGGCACGATAGAACGCACAAAATCTGCAGGCGACGACGCAGATGTTCGTGTAATCGATGTTCCCGCCGATGGAATAGGTCGCCAACTGCGGGTTGCAACGACGCAGGCGCAGTTCGTGAGCCGCCGCCGCCAGATCGTTTGTGGGCAAGTCGTAGAGGCCAAGTATCTCGGCGGCGCTGAGCCGATGTCCGGCAATCGCGCGATCGAGCAGTTTGAAGGAAGCGTCTTCGTGAGCTGATTGAATCATCGCAGGTTCTCCTGTTTATCGTTCCCGCTTGTCCGCGAACTCGGACCATGCGCTCATAAACTTATCGGCTGGACCGCGCGCCAGCTTTGCCAGCGCGAAGCGTTCATCGGGATCGAGAAGCGACCAGTGCTTCTCCGGCAGCTTAAGCTCGGCGATTAGCCGCGCAACCTCCGGCGGCACTTGGCCGGCGTCGGGCGCAGCGCCGTGCGCCGCGGGCTTGATGGTCGCGAGCTCGGTTCCCGCGCGGGTCTTCACCGCGTCGCGCAGGAATGCCGCCAGAACGCCGCACTCCTCCGGGAATGCGACCGGGAAGTGGCAGATCACCAGGCGCTGGACCCGCGAGAGCGCCTGCCACTCTTTCAAGTGGAGCTTCACACCAGCCAAGTCCAGTTTGCGCCGCACCGACAGCGGCATGAACTCCAGCGTCTCATACAGGTCCTTTTCGAAGTCGAAGCGCCTGAACATCGGGCTCCCCTCGCGCAGATTACGGCGCAGCTGCAGTGAGCGCCTTGACGGTGAAGAAACTCTTGTCCACCGCACCCATGTTGATGTACCACGACTCGCGCTCGGTGGTGTCCTGTGCGGGGAGGTAACACATCGAGGCGAATCCGGCGGTCAGATCATCGATGCTCGCGCCGACCTGGAATACGCGTTTGAACGGGTAAATCGCGATGCGCGCGTCCGGTACGGCGCGATCGCGATATGCCATCCAGGTCAGATAGTTCTTCCAGAGTTCACCGGCGCGATTGTAGAAGTCCTGGTACATTATGCATTGGGCCTCGGCATCCAGGTACATGACATGGCGGCCGAAGAGCTCGCCGGGAACGCGGTCCATCCGTGCGCGTCCCTCGACGATGTACATCCGGCGCAATTCCCACCGCTCGGGACATGCGCTGGCGCCGCCGTCGGTCGGGCAGGTGACTTCCGGCACGTGCGCGGCGGCGATGGAAGCAAGCATGGATTTCTCGCCCAAAAGGCGCCAGTTGTAGTTTTCATTCTTGGCGGCAAAGCCCTGAAAATTGTCGAGTGACCATGTAATCGCACCCGCGGAGGATCCCAGGAACGCCTCGCCAAGCCTCCTGACTCGCCGATTGCCGGGGGTCCAGGCCCAAGTGTCGTCGCCCTTGAGAGGATCGGCATATCGATAGCGGACGAAGCCACGGCCACGGTCCTCTTGCGGCGCCAGAAACGGATAGAAGCCGATCAGCAAAAGCCGCCCGCTGGTCAGGAAATCGGGGTCGGTGGGCATCGGCTCGACCTCGGTGCGGCCGACGAGGTTGTAACTGGCCAGATTGCCCATCTCGTAGTAATCGATTGGTACGTACGGCCGATTCAACCCCTCGTACTCGCTGATGCAACTGAAGTCGCGCGCATCATAATCGTCGGTGGAAGTGGGCCGAAAGGTGTCGTTCCACATCAGCTTCGTCCCGGCACCGGGATCGTTCGGATCGATGAAGGGGAAGGGCAGGCCCGCCACGTATCCCACCAGGCTCCGACGGTCATTGGAAAGCCGGACCTGCGAGGAGTATTTCTCGGTGGCGTCGCGATACGGCGGCGGCCATTCGATGCGTTCGGTTGGCACGATCTGCATGCTCATCCCGCGGGTTATCCTGAGATAAACTCCGGGCGACACCAGTTCCCTTGCTTTGTACGCGCTGTCGGCGGTGATGACGTCTCCGGGCCGCACCTGGGCCGCGGCCGAGTTCACGGCAGCGATTTGCGCCAACAGCGCCCCCGAAGCGATCAGAATCAGTCGCGAGAGCATCCGCAGGGCTATACTTTGTCGATACATGGGGATTACCCTCCGAGCACATGCATGCCCGCATGTCCGTTAATCAGTGCGGATTTCTCGACGAATCCGCCCGGCTTGTTGGAGACCGCCATTCGAATCAGCGACTCGAGCAGGTCGCGATCGAGCTTAGCGCGCAGGGCTTCTTTGAGGTCGACGCCGGCAGGAGAAAACAGGCAAGCGAACAGTCTCCCGTCCGAGGTCAGCCGGATGCGATCGCATCGCGCGCAGAACGGATTGGAGATTGTCGAAATGACGCCGAGGCGGAAGTGCCCGTTCAAGAGATAGTAGCTCGCCGGTTCGTTTTCGTTGGTGCGCGCAAGCGGCTTGACCTCAAAATCCCGCGCCAGGAGCGCGACGATCTCGCGCTCGGTGAAGACCTTATCGCGACTCCAAAGACCGCGGCTGTCGAGCGGCATGAACTCGATGAACCGCAGAGGGAGGTTGCGGCGATATGCCCAGATGGCAAGCGGCAGAACGTCGGCGTCATTGGTACCGCGCATCACGACGGCATTTATCTTGACCGGCAGACCGGCTTCGCGAGCGCAATCGATTCCGCGCAGGACTTGGCGCAGGTTGCCGCCGCCGGTGATTTGGTGGAATCGGCCTGGAGACAGCGAGTCGAGGCTGACGTTGACGCCGTCGAGCCTCGCGTCGGCGAGTTCGCGTGCGTAGCGCGCCAGGAGCACGCCGTTGGTGGATAGCGACACGCGGCGAAGACCCGCGCACCTCAGCCCGGAGAGCATCGCGACGAATCGAGCGGCGCCGCTGCGCAGGAGTGGTTCGCCACCGGTCAAGCGCAGCTGCTCGATCCCGAGACGGGTTACGAATATTTCGACCAACTCACGGAGTTCCTCGAGGCTCAGGATCTCTTCCTTCGGGCGCCAGACCGGGCATTCAGGCATGCAATAGGCACAGCGGAAGTTACAGCGGTCCGTCAGGGAGACGCGCAACCTCTTCATCGTCCGTCCAAAGTCGTCGCTGAGACTGCGCGCGTGGCGCCGCGCAGATGCACTTTCGTTCGATAGCAGCATGAATCGCCTACCGAGCGCGCCGCGAGCGCGCCGCCCTCATGAATCGGGCTGCAGCGTCTGTAAGCCGAGTTGCCATCTCAGAAAGGATAACCTCCGAAGCGCAGGAACCCGCCAACGACGATCGCGAGCGAAGACGAGATTACGTTGTAGCGCGCGAGACGCTTCATCCACTTCGCATAGTCGATGGCGTCGGTGCGCGAGCCCTCGACCTGCTGACGGGTGGCATCGTAGGGAAGTTTCACGACGACGCGCGGGCGCAGGTAGAAGGTCAGGATTGCAGCGGTTATCATCAAGCTAAGCCAGATCGTCATCATCGTCGCCAAGGCGGCGCCGTAACCGGTGATGTAGAAACCGGGGTCGGCCAACGACGAAAAATTGCCCAATCGCCACAGCAGCAGGAGTCCGCTCAGCGGGGAACCCATCAGGGCGACCCAGTTCAGCCAAGCGAAGTCGGTGCCGAGCTTGTCACCGAGCCGCGCGGCCTGGCCGGGCGGAATGAGATCGAGACGCGGGGTCAAAAGGAAATCGAGAAACACATTGGAGCCGACAAACACGGCCGCAAAAAGCATATGAAACGAGGCCAGAATTTGTAGGTCGAGAGAATTAGCTGCTTCTTTCACCTGCCACTCCGATAACTTCCGACTCGAATGGTCTGCACGTCGTTGGCGAGCGCCTGCGCACATTGCGTTGGCCTGCCGCTGACGTGGACGGCGCGCCGCGCCCAATTCCCGCAGTAGTCACACTGGTTGCAATCGAGCAAACAACGGTCGTCCCGGAAGAAGCGCAGGAACCCGTCGAGCTCCGCGCTGTCGATTCGGACGTCCAACGGCTCAGGCGCCTCGCCGAAGAGCTGGTGAGGCAGCTGGATACCGACGAGGAGGCGGGCGATGTCCTCGCAGCGCCTGGAGTGGTACGCATTGGCGACCATGGCGATCCAATCGGTGTGCGAACTTGGTCCCTCTTCCATCTTTTCGCGGCCGGCAATCTTGAACAGGTCGATGCCCAACTTCTCGTAGATGGCCAGATCCTCGGGTCTGACCCATGGCGAGCGAAGATACTCGGCGGCGTCGTTCAGCTTGAGCAGCGAGCAGCGGTAGTAGCAGTAGTCCACGTAGTATCGGCTGGTGATACTTTCCCCCGAATGGGAAATCATATTGGAGTGATACTGGCGGATCGGACAGCTCAGCAGGCAGCCCTCGTTGACCACCAGCGAGAGAAGGCAGCCGACCGCCTTGCGGATGGCCTCGAGACGGCGGAAGTCGCGATTAACCTGGGGATCGAGATGAATCACGGTGGCGCCCAAGTCGTCGAAGAATTTCGCCTTGCGGGCGTCATTGACCGACGCGAGCACCGAAATGTGCAGCTCGAGAGCGGGAAAATTCTCGCGCACCAGCTCCATCACGAACGGATTGGCCGTGACGACCGCCGCCGCCCCGATATCGACCAGCCACTGGAGACGCTGCAACAGCTGGCCACGGCCTTCTTCCGAGTATTCCTTGTTTCCCAGACAGGTGGCATTCATGACGTAGACGAGACGAATGCCGTGCTGCGAGGCTTGTGAAACATGGAGCGCTATATCGTCTTCGCTCGCGTTGGACAGCATCAGTGACGAGCGCAGGGTAGCCTCGCTCGGCAGGCTTCCGTAAATGTAATCGGGCTTGAACGGCGCGATTTGGGCGATGAGTTCGGGATCCCAATTGGTCGGGAGCATCAGTTTCATCGGCGCCTCCATCAGCTCCTGGGGAGCCGTATCTCGCGACCGTCGAGCACCTGGCGGAAACCCCAGTTGACCCTGAGGTCGCCGAGCCAGACCATGTGGGCGGTGGCGACCCCGAGTCGCTCGCGCAGGCGCGCTTGCAGTTTGGCCGGGTCGTGCGCATTACCTTCGACCGCGACCGTCAGGATGCCGGCCCGCGCGTTCGCCTCCTGGATCAGCAACACGTTGCGGCCCACCAGAGCAGGGTCTTCCTCGACGCACATCCGGACGTCGTAGGCGGTGATTCGGCGGTCGCCGACGAGCACGCTGCTCTCGGGACGTCCGTAAATCTTCAGTCGGCGAAAGCCACAACCGCAGGCGCATTGTCCGGGCGCGAATGCGGCAATGTCACCAGTGTCGTAGCGCACGAAGATGCTTCCGGCAGTGGTGAGCTTGGTGACGATCAGACGTCCGCGCAAACCGGGCGCGACGTGAATGCCAGCATCGTCGACGACTTCGAGGTAGCAGACGTCCTCGTGCACGTGGGGAGCGGTATGCCATTGGCATTCGTCGGTCGCAGCTCCTTCCTGCGTTCCACCGCGTTCGAAGACATCCTCGACCTGGAGGCGGTCGCGAAGGAATTCGCGCATGCGCGGCGTGAGCGGCAAGCCCACGACGACGACCGAGCGGACTCCATTGAAAAGCTCGTGCGGCCGAGTGGTGGCGCCGGTGTTGCGTCGAATCAGGGATAGCAGGAACGGCGCGGTGGTGGTGATGAATTCCGGCCGCTCCGAGGACAGCGTATGCAGGAAGGAGTCGGTGTACTCGGATCCCATGCTTCCCCAGAAAAACGCGCAGCGCCCGCCCAAGCGTGCGATCGCGTGCGCCTCGCAGGCTGCCAGGCGGTGCCACACCGGGCTCATCAACAGGGCAGTCATCCCGGACTGGAATCCCGCCCAACGAAAGCCGCGCATCGTCGGCCGTATGTATGCTTCCTCTTCCTCCGCGCTCAGCCATACGAGCAGCGGAGCTCCTGAAGTGCCGCGCGTACTGAATGCGACAGAGCCCTGCTGCGGATTGGTCCAAACGTTGCCGGCTCGTACAAGGTCATCCTTTGAAATCGTCGGGAACCGCGCGAAATCTTCGAGCGAACGAAGCCGCCCCGGTTCGACGCCAGCCCTGTCCCACAGTTCGCGGTAGAATGGAACCTCGCGGTAAGCGTGGCTCGCGAGCTGGCGCAGGCGGTCGGTCTGCCAGGCAGTCAAATCCGCGCCCGAAAGGGTCTCGATGGCATCGTTTCGTGCGCCGCTCGAAGTGGTGTCACGCATCGCCGATCAAATGCCTCGTTCACGAGGCGACCAGCCGATACACCAGTCGCGGATCCCCGCGGCACAGTGCGAAGGCGGCAACAGTTCGCCGCGCGGCAGGTCGTAGTTGCAGTCCGGCGCGGCCAGGCGGAGGTTGCGAATGATCCGTCCGTCGACTTCGTAGAACCCTTCGCGGAGGTGGAAGCACTCGCAGCTCATGCACTGAGGTGCGAGCAGCAGGGCGCTTTCGAGGTGCATAAGATGGCGCCACGGCTGCAGCAGGCGGGCCGGATTGAAGGCCGGGGGCTCGTCGCCGAACACCACAATTGTTTTCATCGCGCGCAGTGCGAGCTCAGCAAATCCCTTTTTGTGCAGCTCCGCGCAAAGCAGCTCGATCACGTCTTGTCTGATCACGAGCACATCGACTGCCAGTTGCGCCAACAGAGCGGGCGTGAGCGTCACCCGCTCTGAGGAAGCGTCGAGGCAAATGAAGCGGCCATCGATACGTTCGGCGACTCCGCGTTGAAGCCCCGGCATCAGCAGACTCGAGCCGAGAAACGAAATGGGACTGCTGCCGAAGTCCTGAACCGCGATCGTTGCGCCGTCTGGGATGCCCATCATCCGGTAACACCAGGTGAGATGTTCGGCCCAGATGTCGAGATCACCGTCGCCAAAGGCAAGACGGCCGCCGGGAACGTCGAACAACAGATATGCATTCTCAGTTGCCACCGCCGGCTCCATAGCCGTCGAACGGGGTGCCCTGCAGGACAACCACGCCAACATGATCCATCGTCGCGACCTGGCGCGTCCTCATCGCGGTGCCGGTTTTGACACCGACGTTGCGGGCCGCCTCGACGTAGCCGACCATCGCGGATAGCGCCTCGACGCCAACCTCCGCCTGTTCGAGCATCTCCCACGGTACGATCGAAACCTTGCCGCTATCCGGATCGATCGGAATTAAAGACACATTGACCAGCGGAAATCCGTGTCCATGAGGCGGAATCCATGTCGGATGAGCCGCGACCAGAGGGCCGACCTCGGGCAGTCCCCAGAGCGGAAAGATCGGCCGGCCACATAGCGCTTCCATCCGCCGCCGCCATCGCGGCGCGAAAGATCCGGTCGACACAAAGACATAGGCAGACTGACTAATCACACGCGGCACCCGCCGCTCGGCCAACATTGCGTCGGCCTGGCTTCGTTGAATGATCACATAGCCGCCATTGACGAAGTCGGCCAACTCGCCGGAGTCGAACTGATCGAGGCTCAAAAATACCACCGGCTTACCTTGTGAAGTGGCCAGCAAAATACCTGTCAGCATCTCCCAGGAGCCGATCGCAGGTTCGGTGCATACAAACGGGATCTCGCGCAGCCGAGGAATGAATGCCGCCATCGAGGCGGCCATCGCCGACAGAGAGAAATGTGAATGCGCGACCAGTCCACGGCCGCTCGGAAGCAGTACCGCGGGCTCCGTCGCGCGTATCGCTGTTCCCGCTTCGCTGAATGTTCCTTGCAGTTCGCTCCTCGCGACCAATGCGACGCCCGCGGCCTGCACAGGCGCGGCGCCATCTGAGGTGATGAGCGCTGAAGCCTTTCCCTCGACAAGCCGGGCCGCGAGCTGCTCAGCGGAGTCCGCGGGATCTGCGAGTAAAACGCGGCGCCCGGCGAACAAACCGGCAAGGCACAGGCGCAAACTCTCGACCGGATCAGTATTGGAGATCGCGACGGTGCCGGTGAGGCCAGCAGCCTGGATACCACCGGCGAGACTCAGGCTTTGCTCGAGTAGTTCACCGTAAGTGATGCGGACATTTCTGTCCGCGACCGCGATTCGGTCTCTTATCGTCGCGAATCGCTGCCGGAGAAGACGGCCCAGCGGCTGCTGCGCTACCGGAACTCGACGCGGGATGCCTGCCGGCCAATACCATGATGGCAACGCGCCGCCGACTTTGGACATGACTATGCCTGAAAGGTCGCCTTCTCGTACTCAATGTTGGTCTGCCTGTCACTCTGTGATGGCGCCCAGCTGAACAGCGTGTACTCAAAATGCCGATAGCCACCGGCAAAGTGCAGCCCCTTGGGTGGACCGGGCATCAGGCCGTCGGCGGGCATGCCGTTGGGATACTGATACGGCTCCCAGGCATGGTAGATGACCAACTGGTCCGGCCGCACGCAGGCGGACAGCTTCGCTCTGACCAGGAATTCGCCATAGTCGTTGTACACGCGAATGAAGTCATGGTCCTCGATGCCCTTTTCGCGCGCGACAGTATTATTGATGAACGCGAACGGCTCGCCCCGATGCAGCTTCATCATTTCGAGGGAGGTATGCCAATTGGCGTGGATGCTCCATCGGACGTGGCCGCCGGTGATTCTCAGCGGCTGATGACCGCCAATGTCGGGAGGCCGCTTATAGCGGACGAGGGCCTCGTCCGCTTCGATGAAGTACGGGTGGTCGATGTAGAGCGCGATGCGCCGGGTGGTAGTCGCGTACGGGACCTTCATTTCCACCTGGTCTCTCATCGGCACATGGACCTGGCGCGGGACCATATCCGAGCTCTGGCATACCATACCGTGCCAGGGCGGGCGCCCGCTGAGCCAGGCCTTGCCGTTCTTGCGCATGTTGTCGAGGTCAAGGTCTTCACCGTCAAGGCTGGTGAGCCATCCCATCTCGCCGAGAGCATGCAGGCAGTCATCGACCATGCGCTCTTCGTCAGCGTTGGTCTCGCCATAGCGGTCGCCGTAGGTCGCCCGCCAGTACAGGTCGTCGACGATGACCTCACGGTTTTCGCCCGCCTTGTACTTTTCGATGCCGCGGGCCTTGAGGTGCTTCGCGATGCTGCCCAACACGCCGAGGGCAATCTGGCGATCCGACCTGCTTTCGCCAAGCGGCTGCACCGACTGATCGGTGAAGCATAGCAGCCGCGTATCGGGCGTCGAGTACTTTACATCCGCGTACTCATAGTAAGAGGCGGCTGGCAACACATAGTCTGCATAGAGACCGGTCGTGCTCCAGCGGGGATCGAAAACGACGATCGTTTCGAGCTTCGGCCATAGGGTCTTTATGTAGGTATTCATGCCGCCGCGATGACGGCGCAGCGGATTCGATCCTGATACGAACATAGCGCGCGGTGTGACTTTCTGGTCGAATCCGTCCCACCAGCCCTTGGCAACCGCGTCTTCGGCGTAGTCACTGATCTTCTTGTCCGTATATGGATCGTGCAGATGCTTGTCCCAGACTTCCTTGTATCCGGCGTGGCGATACCAGAGAAAAACCCCGGGCGTGAGTGTGCCTGACGCCTTCAGGCCCTCATGCGTGGCGCCGTTGGCGGCCTCGACCGGCGGCATCGTGGGGTCCATCTTAAGGCGCGTCTTGTAATCCTCCATCATCAACTGGGACAGGTTCGCGGCTGCAGCGATCGGGTTCGCCGATTCGATCACCTGCTTCGGCATCCCGGCGACAGCCGCCATCGAGGCCGAGATCTCCGTTCCGGGCGACCAGCCCTGGGTGCCGGCGCCCGGTTTGCCGACGCTGCCGGTCAGCGCAAGGATGTAGCAATACGAGCGCTCGAGCAGATCGCCGTGATAGAGCTTGCCGGCGATGAAGTTGATATAGCCGAAAATCTTGCGGGGCGGCCGGCAAAGCTCGGCGATCTGGTGGAGCGTGTCCGGGTGCACCCCGGCCATCTCGTGGACCTTCTCGGGTGTGTAGCCGGCAAGGCGTTCCTTGAGCAGGTTGAAAACGGATCGGACCTCGATGCTGGTGCCGTCTTTCAGGCGCACGCTGGTGCGCGTGTCGAGGGCATAGTCGGCGGCCATTTCAAGCGTGCCCTTGGGCATCTGCACCGGCTGTCCGGTCGCGCTGTCGATTGCATAGAACTGTTCAGGGTCTCCGCCCTCGCGCAGGTCGGAGTCTTTCAGGAACCGGCCATCATCCGATCGAACCAGGATTGGAGCATCGGTCTGTTCCTTGACGAAGTGCGTGTCGATCCATCCCTTGTCGATCAGAATCTTTGCAACCCCGAGCCACAGCGCGGGATCCGCCGACCAGTCGATGGGTACCCAGATGTCGGCGAACTGGCATGAAGGATTCTTGTCCGGTGCGACGGCGATTATCTTGGCGCCGCGATAGCGGGCTTCCAGGATGTAGTGCATGTCGGGAATGTTCGCATACACCGGGTTGGACATCAGGATGATGGTGTCGGGCAGGAACCAGTTCTCGATCCCGGGCGCGTGATGCATCTCGCCAAAGGTCAGCCACTGGCCAACCTTGAAGTCGCCGGTCACGAAGTCGAGATCGAGGCTCACTCCACCGAGTAACGAAGTCATGCCGGTAGTCGAGCCCTCTGCGGCGCCGCGAAACACTCCGATGCCGTTGGCGCAGTGGTCGTCAAGCAGCGCCTTGGGGCCGTACTTCTGGATGACGTCAGCGATCTTCCCGCCGATTTCCTCGAAGGCCTGGTCCCAGGAAATTTTCTCCCATTTTCCGCTGCCGCGCTCGCCCGCCCGCTTCATCGGGTGCAACACTCTGTCGGGTCCGTACATCGCGCGCGAATGTTGATAGCCCTTCTGGCATCCGCGCGGATTGTAGTCGGGCACC